>BNJT01000781.1_pt1 | contig 142423 bp, 165 predicted proteins | sample 8540491 | NCBI WGS metagenome assembly BNJT01 (sample SAMD00202455, study PRJDB9452) | human saliva metagenome | host: Homo sapiens
AATAATAGATTCGCGCTGAGAAAAATACAGAAGTTTATGAAGTTTCATTTGATCTATTTCCGTATTCTTCTCATCTTTATATCTTTTGTAGATATAAGAAGCTACTTTTATTACGTCAATCATAAGAATCTGTTATTGGATATACCTCTTTCTTATATTTTTTTCTAATCTGCGTATTAAGATTTTAAGTGATTTCCACCACAAAATTACTAAAACTAAACTATAAAAAGCAAGACTTTAGATTAAAACCTTCTTCTTGCGAACATCTTTTCATCTTTTTGTAATATAAAGATTGCAAAACTGTAATGCTTTATAAATTAATAGAAACCAAAATGAGAGATGTATGTAATAGTCTGAGTCCCTTTTTAAAACCCGAATCATCATTAGAACCTAAACTTATTATATCATTAAGTAGGTTATCTATCTTCCGAGCGCAGGCATATCAGGCTACGTCAAGTTATAAAGACAGACAAGATGCCGAGAAGAAGATAAAAAAATGTTAGGAAACATTTGGGTTAAAAGATTGCATCAGTGGTATCAATATTCTTTCCTTCAACGCTTTTTCTGTCAATAACGGGGGCTATCTCGTCGCCTATGATTTTTAAATGATGGGGTAATACAAAGGACGTACACACCTGCCGTTTATAAAATATGGAACAGCATACAAGGGTGCCTTGCATTCTTCTATCATGAAATATTCTTTGTTGAAGGTAGTAAAACTCCATCCCTTCTCTGCAGGCTCTAAGACAATAATCGTTATCATATCTTTCCGCAGGCTATCTTTTAAAGCACCCTCACATCCTTTGTTGTAATCGAAAGAGGATGCTTGAGCCATTTGGCATCCAAGCCTTTCACCACTGCCTTGATAAGCCATGTATTTGCTTTGTCTTTGTGGACACCAGTAAAAAGCCTTACCAGTCCATCAGAGTCTCATAAGTGTTCTCTACAGATATAATGCTGTAAGTTGGTGTAGGCTCCTGCCCTTTGGCGTTTTGTTGCAGTTGCTTATTCCGATTTTGTAGTGTATTATCTTTTGCCGACGATGATACTGTTTGCGCTGTACAATTACAAAGTATGCAAACCAGAGCTGCGAAATATAATGCTAATCTCTTCATATTACTGTTATATTTTTAAACCCTAAACCGATTCGACATTGGAGTAATAGAAGGCTTTTGGAGCTGCCTCAATCTCTATATATAACTTTCCAGCCTTTATCAAGGCAGTGAATTATTTAAGCGTAAAGATAGTTTTTCCACCTTATACAACATACTTTTGTGCATTAATTATTCTTAATTGTCTGTTTTCTTGAGGATTTGAAAAAGAATAAACCAGTTGATAGTAAACAAAGCATATAACATGTTTACTTATCAACTCGTTAACTGTTACCCAAAAAGAACTTTGTTCATCTGTTACTCTGTCTTTTATTTACCCTGTCTACAAGCAACTGGTTCACTTGTTAACTCGTCAACTATAAATCTGTGAATTCTCCGACCTTTAGGTCTCTGAGCCTTTCAGTGTGCAAAAAGGAAATCTGTCCTTTCTGTTCCTCTGTGTCATCTGTGAGAGAATGCTTTGATAGAGTATCTATTTGTTTTATTTTCTCACAGATAGCACAGATAAACAGAGTCCATAGGACGCACAGAAACCTAAAGGTTATTGATAACACAGAACGTTAAAACACAAATCCAGCACAAGCAACTCGTTTACTTGCTAACTTGTTACTCAAAAGAACTTTGTTCATCTGTTACTTTGTCTTTCTATTATCCTATCTTTCTTAGCAAACAACTCGTTAACTTGTTACCCAAAAGAACTTTGTTCCCATGTTACTTTGTCTTTCTATTATCCTGTCTTCTACAAACAACTTATTCCCCCATTAGTTGAAGTTTGTAAACTATTTTCATGCACTTCAAAACCAACACATGCTCTTTTTGGCTTCTAAAAGACGCCCAATTGACTTGCAAAAGGTGCCCTTTAAGACCCTTACTAACGCCCTTTTGAGTCCCAATTAAGCACCTTTTATTTTACTACTTAGTAACTACTTGATTATCTGTTGATTGCACACCTACTTCTTATATGTGTTTTTGGCGTTATTTATAGATATTTTTCTTTGAAATTATGTAATAATTTTTTTCAAACTCTTGTCTACAAGGGTAGATTCAAGTACCAAGTGCGAATTTACTTAATCTTTTTGTTAAAAACAAATTCTGAGGGTTCTACAGATTCTGTCCACTTCTATTCAGCAGGAAATCAAAAAAATGTTCAGGATGAGTATGCCGTCATCGTTGCGGAAAGTGGGTTGCATGCCTCCTACGATAACAACTTTCGAAAAACTATCCTTTAATCTGTTTGAGCGATCGTAGTTCTTGTTCCGTTTTTTTCTTCAGATGGCAAAGCGTAAGCCGACTGGATGTAAATTCTGTCCTGCCCTCTGTTGCATACGAAGTCCACTTCTAACTGCTTGCGTTCACTTATTCCATTTTCGTTTTTTTCGTATTTTTGCGTAACCTGCCCTACATCCACAGAATAGCCACGCATTCGCAACTCATTGTATATAAGATTCTCCATCAGTGTGTGTGTTCTGTCTGACGGAAATTCAATCGGACATTGCGTAATCCCAAGTCTTCAAAAATAGTATTTTTGCCGGAGTATCAATATATTTTCGACCCTTGATATCGTAGCGTACGGCACGCTCCATCAGGAAAGCGTCCTGCATATAGTCCAAATAAGTCTTGATGGTGTCTCTGGTGATGGTGCTCCGCTTTGTAGAACGAAAGGTATTCGCTATTTTCTGTGGGTTGGTAAGGCTTCCGATGCTGCTTGCCATAACGTCAATGAGTTCTTCAGATCATCATCGTTTCGTATGCTATACCTTTCTTTGATGTCAACAAGGTAGGTATTGGAGAAAAGCTGTTGCAGATAGCTCTTCTTCTGTTGCTCCGTTGGCATCGTTACTGTTTAGGGGTAATCCTCCTAAAAGCATATATTCATTGAGGTGTGTTTCCAAGAAAGGGGCATCTGTCTTCACCGACATATATTCGCTGAAGCTCAGTGGGTGGATGCGTAATTCATCGCCCCTACCACGGAAGGTTGTCACAACATCTTTTTGACAGGAAGCGTGCATTACTGCCCGTGACATACACATCTAATTGTGGATTTTTTTCAGCAGCGTATTCAGCACCTCCTCAAAACGGTCAAGCAATTGTATCTCGTCTATGAGTATAAAGTATTCCCTCGTATCTGTTACCCTTTGCCCAATGTATTCCAACAAGGGTAAAGGCTTTCGATAACGTTCATTATAAATGTTCTCCAAATCCAACTTAATGATTTGGGTATCATCTATCCCTTGTTCTTTAAGATACTGGCAGAAAAGTGTAAAGAGCAGATACGATTTACCACTCCGACGCAATCCAGTAATGATTTTTATCATTCCATTGTGGCGTCGGTCAATTAACCTTTGCAGATATATTGGTCGTTCTATATTCATTCCTATTAGTTATTTGTGCGTAAAGACGCATTCTTTACGACTACAAAGATATGGATATTTTCTCACAATATCAAGGTTCTATTCGTTTTTTTTGCGTAAATACGCATTAATCAAGAAATAGAAAAAATGCATTATATGTATAGTGTGGAAACTATCTGATTGACTTTCTGTTGCTCCGTTTAAGTGTGTAAGCTATTTTTAAAGTAGACGAGTTAACGGGTGGACAGGGTGAACGAGTTGCTTGTCCACTTGTTAACTCGTCAACTATAAATCTGTGAATTCTCCCGACCTTTAGGGTCTCTGAGCGTTTCAGTGTGCAAAAATGAAATCTGTTCTTTCTGTTCCTCTGTGTCATCTGTGAGAGAATGCTGTGATAGAATAGCTCTTTATTTTTTCTCACAGATAGCACAGATAAACAGAGTCCATAGGGACACACAGAAACCCTAAAGGTTATTGATAACACAGAACGTTAAAAACACAAATCCAGCACAAGCAACTTGTAAACTGTAAACTCGTAACTCGTCAACTATAAATTCTGTGAGTTCTCCGACCTTTAGGTCTCTGAGCCTTTCAGTGTGCAAAAAGGAAATCTGTTCTTTCTGTTCATCTGTGTCATCTGTGAGAGAATGCTGTGATAGAGTAGCTCTTTTGTTTTTATTTTTCTCACAGATAGCACAGATAAACAGAGTCCATAGGACGCACAGAAACCCTAAAGGTTATGGATAACACAGAACGTTAAAACACAAAATCAGCACAAGCAACTTGTAAACTTGTAAACTCGTAACTCGTCAACTATAATTCTGTGAGTTCTCCGACCTTTAGGGTCTCTGAGCCTTTCAGTGTGCAAAAAGGAAATCTGTTCTTTCTGTTCATCTGTGTCATCTGTGAGAGAATGCTTTGATAGAGTAGCTTTTTATTTTCTCACAGATAGCACAGATAAACAGAGTCCATAGGACGCACAGAAACCTAAAGGTTATGGATAACACAGAACGTTAAAACACAAATTCAGCACAAGCAACTCGTTCACTTGCTAACTTGTTACTAAAAAGAACTTTGTTCATCTGTTACTTTGTCTTTTATTTACCCCGTCTACAAGCAACTGGTTTACTTGTCCACTAATAACTTGTTCTTATGTTACTCTGTCTTTTATTATTCTGTCTTTTTGTTTCAAATATGTTGTAAATCTAAAAACATTATCTTTGTCACGGAAATAGTTTTTAGTTTTATGTAGACACTCAAGGCAGTAATGCTTTGTCTGGCAGAAACAACTACTAACCTTAACAATGAGTTATCTTAATTTTTAAACCTATTATTTATATTAAAAAAACTATGAATCGTAATTTTCTTTTTTGGCAGTATCGCTATTCATGTTTCTAACGTTGACATCCTGTAATGCGCAGGGGCAACAAGAAACTTTACTGTGGACATAAACCTGACTCAGCTGTAATCGAGTTACACAACCAGGCAGTAGACGCATATACAAATCACTCGAACTCACCTGACTCTGTGAAGAAGGCGATGACCCTGCTTGATCGTGCTATTGAGAAATGGACCCTCGACTATCAGCTTGCTTACGCTCACAAGGCGGAATATCTCAAAAAAATCAAGGTGAATTTGACACAGGCGTTAGAGACGCTAAATGCTTACCTCAAAGCGTAACCCAACAGAGCCTTACACACTTCTTGGTGCAGGTCTATTCTATGAGAAGTCGGGAAACAAGAAGGAGGCAATGGACTACTACAAGCGTGCTGAAGAAAAACTTCAAGAGACTCTATGAGAAAGATAATGATAGTGCACACGAGATAAACCGATTTTTTTGCCATCAGGTTAATGGAGGGACCTGAAAAGGCAAAGGCACTGTATGAGGCTGAGAGAGACCGCCTTGCCTCAGACGAAGAGCGACGCAAAGTGAATGATGCCCTTGTGATGACTATCCTTGAAACTCCACGTGAGCAGTTTTTAAAATGACAGAGTGAACGGGTGATCGAGTTGCTTTGTAGACAGGGGAAATAAAAGACAAAGTAACAGAGGAACAAAGTTCTTTTCGAGTAACAAAGTTACGAGGGAACAGGTTAACAACTTGCTTGTAGACAGGGAAAATAAAAGACAAAATAACAGATGAACAAAGTTCTGTTTGGTAACAAGTTAGCAAGTGAACGAGTTGCTTGTGCTGGATTTGTGTTTTAGCGTTCTGTGTCATCCATAACCTTTAGGTTTCTGTGTGTCCTATGGACTCTGTCTATCTGTGCTATCTGTGAGAAAAATAAAGAAACAGCTACTCTATCACAGCATTCTCTCACAGATGACACAGAGGAACAGAAAGAACAGATTTCCTTTTTGCACACTGAAAGGCTCAGAGACCCTAAAAGGTCGGAGAAATCACAGATTTATAGTTGACGAGTTAAACAAGTGGACGAGGTTAACGAGTTGATTGTAGACAGAGTAATTGAAGACAAAGTAACAGAGGAACAAAGTTCTGTTGAGTAACAAAGCTAGGGATAAGTTGACACGTGGACAAGTAAACGAGTTGACTGTTGATAGATAGATAAAAATAAACCAGTTGATAGCAAACAAAAGCATATAACTGGTTTACGTATCAACTGGTTTATTCGTTAACTAAAACTGTTCTTCTGTTACTCTGTCTTTTTACCCCTGTTACATAGCAACTGGTTAACTCTGTCCACCCGTCACTGCTACTTAGCCCTCTTAATCATGAAATGAACCTAACATGAAGGACTTTTTTTCTTATGGTTGTAAACCTTGAGAGAATACATACCATCGGACAAGGGAACCAATATATAACTGATTGTTTTCTTTAATGATTTAGCATTAACGATGCGGAGGATAACACCCTGCAAAGAGAGGATTACATAGTGATCGGCATCCGTTTAGCTTTGCTGATGCAGGGAGCGTGAGCGTTTTTGACCATCATTGCTGTAGCAATGACAGCATGAGTAGACTTAGGGAGCGTCGACGACTTCATATTCTCCTGCAAAGCTGGCGTCTCATGACCATAACGGTCCATACCCCCTAACAGCAAAATAGAGCTTAGGATTGACGTTCTTCAACTGGAGCGTCTGCCCAGAATAACGTGTAAAGAGCAGGTTTCGAGCATCCTCAGTATCAACAGGGATAGGTATGGCTGGCATAGATATTATAATAAGGGTGACTGCCTTCCACGCCAATGTCACCGACTTATCCTCTCGACGTTCTACTAATGAGGAATTGACAGCGTATGGCATGGCTGCCGTTGACGCAACACCCCTGCATCTGATGAGGGAGGGAAAGCGTAGCATTAAACTGCTTCTCAAAGTCGTAGACACCTCTGCTTATTAGCCGTGAGGAAGTAAGAACGGAAATGAGCATGTCCCCACCTGAGGTCACGACTGACGTACATCTGGCGAGTCAGTTCGCCCAACGTCCAATTACCCTCACGAGGATCGAGGAAGTAAGTGCCCTAAACCCGTCACAATCTCACGCTTATAAGCATTCTCAACCCAGTCGGCAACAAAAGGGATAATAGTTGTCGCCACGGAAGTATTGCATCGGATAGAGCTGGTCCATCAATCCTAATCTCATCCACTCCTGCGCCTCTTGTGAAACACGGTCGTGGGCATTGAAATTCTTTTGAACTATAACGACTGAGATCGGCATGCTTACCGATTGGCGAGCACGACATCTTCACCCACGGTTTGACAGCCTTCACCTCATCATGGATAGCACGCACAATGGCTGTGATATTGCTACGACGTTCATCGGGCGTGTCGCCACTACGATAAGAAGGGCGTGGCCATCCGTCAGGGTAACGGATATAGTCGAGGTTGATACCGTCGACATCATACTTCCTTACAATCTCTCCACAGATAGAGGCCAAATAAGGTGCAACACCTGGATCGGATGGGTCGAGATAAGAACCCAGTTGAATAAGCTTTCTGATACGGAAAACCCTTCTTCATCAGCGTTCTACAACCCAAAGAGTTCTTTGCACCCACCGGAATCGTCGCTATCCATGCGTGAATCTCCATGCCACGTTTGTGACACTCCTCCACGGCAAAAGCTGAGTGGGTCGTAGCCATAGCCCCGGTGCCCTACCCTCAACGCCAGTGATACACTGGTCCCATGGCTCGATATCCGACGGATAAATCGTTGCTGCACGCACACGCGCCTGCAAGAGTACGGTGTTGATATTTGCCTTCTGGTATTTATCGAGGATATCAATGAGTTCCTGCTTCTGCTGCTCAATACCTCCTCCGACCGTGCATAGATCTTCGGCCAGTCAAGGCTGGCAAGTGTCGTCAGCCATACGGCACGCGTCTCCCGCTTCGGCATTCGCTTCGTGAGATAGTCAGAAAGATTCGTCTGTGCTTGTGCAGTAATCGTTATTACGCAAAGGAGCGTAAATAAAAAAAAGCTTCTTCATATATGAAATAATAATGTACGTGAATTTGAGGGACTAAACTAATCTGAGTTTTCAATGGGGTATAAGTATCTGTAAATTCAGTGATTAATGCAATTCTACCCCTTTATCGTGTGCTCTCTAAAGAACTACAAACAGAAACCACAATAGCCACCGAGGGACAAAATTACTAAATTATTTCGTATGGTAGATGACTTCTATTCGTTTTTTTAATATATTGTGACGAAATACACGTTAAATCCATGCTAAAAAGCGGTTTATGCTGAATGAGGAGTGATAAAATCTGCTTTCTTCATGGAATCTATCTCTTTCTTTCCGATGAATATGCGGTTTTTCTCTCCATGTGACCAAAGTGTCTTTGCAAACTTTGCCACTTGAATTATTCGAATTTTTATTTACAAAAACAAGCTGAAATATTATAATGAGAGAAGGTTTCATGAATCGTTATATAGTCTTACACCCAAAGACGTATATTTAGGGCAAGGGGAAAAAAATCAAAAAAAGATAAGAGAAAATCATAAAGCAAAAATTCAATCAACAAAAAGAATTTTTTTAATAATAAAACAAGGAAATATCAGAGTAAATAACTACATTTGCAGTTGTGCACTTTTGTTTGACAACGTACAAATAAATCAATGTATCCTGAAATGAATAAGCCTTCTAGAGGAAAGCATTAATAATACACCTACCTAGATGACAGATAGAGAATTTGTGAAATCTATTAAGGATGAGATTTCTTTGATAAGAGTCTCCACCGCTATTTTTGAGATACTGCGCACTATTGACAGGGATAGTATAACCCATATGTATTGGAAAGCAACGGCTCTTTTATATGACAAACTAGACGATAAGGGGAGAGAGCAGTTAAGATTTTTTTGCTAGACTAATAATGGAGGATACACTTTCGAGTGTACTATCATACATAGACGGAAGTTCTACTTTTTCCACACAGGAGGAGGGTGAGGATTTTTAAGTTGACATCAGGGGAACAAGTCATAAGTGGGATGTTACACGATTTTTTTCTTGCAACGCTCGAAGATGAAGAATAAGATTGTAGGAGGACATGTTCCTTCGGCGAAAGATCGTGGGATGAGAGACGATACTCCATCATCTCGGACGACCTCGACACTCCCGTAGAGGCGTATGACGAGGTGGGTAAGCGTGTCTGGAAGCGTGAGCTGGACATCTATGGGCGTGTGCGTATAGAGCAAGGCAAAGTGGGGCTGGTGCTCTTCCTGTACCAAGGGCAGTACCTTGATGCGGGAGACGGGGATGCGCATACAACCGCTTTCGCTACTACTCGCCCGAAACAGGAGCCTACATCAGCCAAGACCCTATTCGCCTCGAAGCGGGGCTGACAAACGTTATACATGGACACCCAATAACAGAAGCCGAATATAAAAAAACTCACTAAAAGTACATTAGGACATGGAGAAAGTAATCAACCTGTATAAGTTCTCTCTGATAAACTCATCTTCAGCACATCCATTCTTAGAGCCTTCCAAAGAATTTCAAATAGAGGATATTCTACAATTGAAAAATGGCAATATATTAATTGATGTGGGGTATTATAATTCTGTATTAACTATTTTTCGTTGTATATGATTATAACTGGGAGTCTCCACTGATAAAAACGAGAATATCAAAGCTGGGAAAAATATGCTGAAGGATTTGACTACGATCTGTTTAGACTCTCTATGTAAGGGGGCTATTGTTGAAGCTCGAATTATATTCACATCCAGACAATCCGGTAAATCGAAGTTCTTTTAATGTAGACCGAGAGACCTACTGGAAAGAACGAGCAGAAGCTGAGATACAGAGAAGGCGTGCATCGAACATAGGATCTCAAACCGTTCATTAGAGAAAAATATTATGATATCACTAGAGAATATAAACAAAATGAAAAAGCAATGGGTGGTGGTATGATACACCCTCAGAAGAGTATGTCAGTGCTATCAAAGATTTAGGCATTGATCCTAATACTACAATAGGGCAATTTTACATTCATGCAGAGGATGGCCCCACATTCATCAGCAAAGGAATCGTTTTATACCACATCTGTTGGTTTTTTTACTATTCTCAACATATGAACTAGATATTCTTCGAACCTCTGATGGATTGGGATTATCCAAAGAATTCATTCCTCTTGATAGTTTTTGAGGGCGAGGTCGGTTTTTTTACAATAAAAGACAGAAGAAGTCTTTCAGTTTTTCATTGAATAGATCAACTGAAAATACCACACAATTAACTACTATTGCAAAATGGGATACATTTAATCTTTTTCTTAGATTGGTATCTGTAAAAAAACTACTATTACTAACATATTCTATGGAAACTATGGGTAATATAGTATACTAATGGGCAAGTGCATAGGCGGTATTACGCATGACGTCTTTGGTTCTGTTGAGAGATTGCCTACGATTCTGCTCACCCTGATATGGATTTTACTAAGGGGCATGATAAACCGCATATTGGAGTTCAAACTCAAGGGAAGGCGTTCTAATGGTGGAAGTAAGAGGTTTAATCTTACCTATGATGAGTAACACCCACCCTCATAGATCCTCCCAAGAAGGGTGAGGGTGTGATAGATGGACATTAACTATGTATGTAATTGCAAATGGATGAACAATATCAAGAGCTATTGAGATGTATAGAGAGCCTTGATGCAAGAGAGAGAATTCAGGAGCTCGGAGGTGATGTCTTGGATAGAATCAAAAAAATCGATTTGTACTAGACAATCCCCTAGAGTTTGGTGGCTATCTTTTTCGTTTTTCCTCCGAAGGAGCATCATTTATGATGATGATTATCAATACAAACGGATATCTTGCTTCTTGAACAATGAAGACTTCTGCTATTTTTATGGGTCTTCAGCAATTTGGAGTGACCCCTTTTGAGATTAGAACTTTAAAGAAACCTCACACAGAGAAATGGAGAGCACAGAGATTTTTATATAGCAGAAATTGTTAGGCATAGAGGCACCGTTGGTGCGTGGAGAAACAGAGGATATTTGCGAGTTTTATTAATGTTTTTTGTCTACTTCATTACAAAGCAGTGGTTTGCAAGATTAGTAAAAAAACGTTTATTACCAAAGCTATCAGCAACACGTATACTGCGGCTCTGTCACTCTTTGTGCCTTCGTCACCTCCGTGATATTGTCTGCTTTCAGCTCCGTGTTCTCCCCTCTCTGTGTGCCTTTTTATATGCAGTAGGCTTACTTTATCACTCCATATTTCGGAAGAACCTGAAAAAAAGTCCGATAACAAGGCTAAAAAAACGAGCGTCATCAATACTCGCGTAAATTGTTCGTTATCAAGCGTTTGTAAAACTGTATTTCAAAAAGGTGCTTAGTAAGGGTTCAAAAAGGGCGTTAGTAAGAACCTTAAAGGGCATCTTTTTGCAAGCCAAAAGAGCATCTTTTAGAACCCCTAAAGAGCATGTATTGGTTTTTGAGATGAGTGAAAATAGTTTACAAACACTTTATAAACCAGAGAACAATAGCTTTTTCTATTCATACTTTCAATTTACCTTTTCTCAATGATTTTCAAAGATTTACTCTAAAGACTTGCAAGATTAAAACAAAAGAACTATCTTTGTCGTGACAGTTTCCACCACGCCTCTTTTAAATGCGTACCAGGGTGGAACTTTTGCTTTTAATATACTTATGAGTAAGCAAATAGCTTGATAAAAGAACCAATAAATAATACATGGACTAAGAAACTATAGACCCTTCAACACATTCGACTGAATCGCTTAAAATACGAAGCGGTAAGAAAGCAGACGCAATTTATAACACAATCTAAAATTAAATTAACAAGAATGACAAATCTAAAAACAGGAGAAGTCATAACCTTCAAATAACACATGAGTTATGAAACGTAGTAGATTATTATTAATAATAATAAATTATATTTATCACGATAATATTTATTTGATGTCTCCAATTGTTGATTGGAATTTATTAGATGTGCTAAATAAAAAAATATTCGAAATAATTATGAAAGAATTAGACCCATTTTGTTGAAATGGCAGGAAAATGGATATATAAAAATTAATAGAAGATAACGAGATTGCTTTTTTTCTTTTTATTCCAGAGAAATTACCATCAAAAAGAAACAAACTAATAGAAGAGAGCCTGAATTTCAAATAATGATTGATGAGAATGGTGAACTTGAAAACAGGTAGAACAATAACATTAAAATAATATGAAGAGAATAAAAAAATTGTTCGTGTATTGGCAACTTATATTTGTCATGATCGATTTGCATATAGTCCCTATCTGGACATGGGATGGCTTTCCTCCAATTATATATACAGAAAGGGAAAGAATACTTCCTGTATTAAAAGAATGGGAACATAAAGGATATTTAACTTTAATATATGATGAGAAAATAGCCTTTATCATTAACGTAGAGAAAATTACCATCAAAAGAAAAAAACTAATAGAAGAAAGTCGTAATATTAAATAAAGAATTGTAGAAGTAGAAAAGAAATTAACGAAGAAAGTATGGGACTTTGCCTATAGCTGCTTTTATTTGTTCAAAGACAAATCATAGATAGAAGATAACCTGCATGTTACATGGCATAATAGAATATCAAAGAGGAAAAATGCAAAGAGTTGGCACGCACTGTAATACATTTGCCATCTCCATTCAAAGAGCATGTCAAGTCTATTACAACTGACAATGGAACTGAATTTGCTTGCTATGAAATGATAGGAATAAGCCTTGGTGTCACCATCTATTTTTATAAAGAATGTCAATTTTTTCCTCATTTCCAAATATTATCCTTACCTTTGTCTTAAGTTTATTGACATAAAACCCTATGGTATTACTTGTCAATCCTAAATTATTATTTATATCGTAAATATTGCTATGATAAAAGATTTATGCTGCTCGTTGCAGCAATGGTAGTGAGCATCGGTGCATTTGCGCAGTTTCAGGAGGGTAAGGGCTACTTAGGTGCTTCCCTGACAGGACTCGACTTGCACTATAATGGTCATGACGGCATGAATATTGGTGTGCAGGCTAAGGCGGGTTACTTCCCTTGGGATAACCTCATGGTACTTGCTACATTCGATGCGGCACACAATGGTTCTGAGGCTGTTGCCGACCATATCAGCGTAGGTGTTGGTGGACGTTATTATATCACACAGAATGGACTCTACTTGGGTGCGGGTGTGAAGCTTCTCCATGCCAACCATAATTATAACGACCTGATGCCGGGTGTTGAGGTGGGTTATGCCTTCTTCATCAACCGTTCGGTGACGATTGAGCCTGCACTTTACTATGACCAGTCATTCAAGACACATAATTATTCGACAGTGGGCTTGAAGGTTGGTCTCGGCATCTACCTCTTTGATGATTAATCAAGAGGAAGCAATAGATATTATTTTTAAGGACTGGCTGTCTGTATAGGGATGCACTTTCTGGGTGTGTCCCTATATCTCTCAAATCAAAACGCCATTGTCCTAATCGACTATATAGAATAAAAAAGAGGATTACAAGTGTAACCCTCCTTTCGATTATCTCCAGCCTACGAGAATTAATTTTAAATGCAACAATACCCTTCTCAACTCTTAGAACGTGCCGTAGAGGCTTTCTCACAGTTGCCAGGTGTGGGGCGTAAGACCGCTCTGCGCCTTGTTTTGCATCTGCTACGCCAGTCAACTGAAGACGTGGATAGCTTTGCGGATGCTGTCATACGTGTGAAACACGATGTGAAGTATTGCAAGGTTTGCCATAATATTTCCGATAATGAGGTTTGTTCTATCTGTTCTGACCCACGCCGAGACGGCTCGGTGGTTTGTGTGGTAGAGAACATTCAGGACGTGATGGCGATTGAGAATACCCAGCAGTTCCATGGACTTTACCACGTTTCTGGGGGTATCATCTCTCCCGATGGACGGTATCGGACCGCACGACTTAGAGATTGAATCGCTCGTAGAGCGTGTGGAAGAGGGTACGGTGAAGGAAATCATCCTTGCCCTTGCCAGTACGATGGAGGGCGACACAACCAACTTTTATATCTCTCGCAAGCTGAAAGACACAGGCGTGAAGCTGTCGGTTATCGCACGAGGTATCTCTGTTGGCGACGAACTTGAATATACTGATGAGGTGACGTTGGGCAGAAGTATTCTGAACCGAACACCTTTTGAATCTTAATCATGACTATGGATAAAACAAGAAAAGTACTTCTTACAGAGCTAATTAGCTCGTGCATTATTACACTGCTCATCATTGCGGTGTATGAACTTAAGCTGATTTTGCCCGGTGGTTGGGCTGATGCTGAAAGCAGCAACATGGTGACTGTGCAGTTTCTCATGCAGTTGCTGACCCTCGCTGCCATCCCACTTGCACTCTTCCTTTTCAAGATTGGCTACGTAAGTTCCGACCTACATACCGACGAAAGCCACGTCAGTCGTAAGCTCTCTTCTGGGGTAGCGTGCGAATGATGATGCTTTGCGTTCCGATGATACTCAATACCTTCTTCTACTATGCCTTCGGAGATAGCGTAAGTTTCTTCTATCTTGCTGTCATTTTAGCGTTGAGCTTATTCTTCGTCTTCCCCAACAAGAAGCGTTGCGAGCATGAATGTTCTATGGATAATTCAGAACATGAGTAAATGAAACTGAGCGTTGTTATCGTTAATTATAACGTAAAAATATTATCTCCAACAGTGTCTTGAGAGTCTTCAGCGCGCTTTGAAAGGCGTTGAAGCAGAGGTATTTGTGGTTGACAACCATTCACATGACGGCTCCGTAGCCTATCTTCGCAGCCGTTTCCCTGATGTTCATTTCATTGCCAGTGCGCATAACTTAGGCTTTGCGTGTGGCAATAATATTGCAATTCGCCAAAGTAAGGGCGAATATGTCTTGCTACTCAATCCCGACACGGTTGTGGGCGAGGATGTTATCCGCTCGTCTATCGACTTTATGGATAGCCACCCCGCGGCTGGAGGACATGGCGTACAGATGCTTACCCACCTCGGCGAACGGGCCTTAGAAAGCCGTCGTGGCTTGCCCTCTCCCGTAGTTTCGTTCTATAAGATGATAGGACTTTGCAAGCACTTCCCACAGAGCGACCGCTTTGCACATTATTATATGGGCAGTCTGCCGTGGGACGTTCCGGGCAAGATTGAGGTAATCAGCGGAGCTTACTGCTTCCTGCGCAAGTCTGCCTTAGACAAGGTAGGACTCTTAGACGAGGATTTCTTTATGTATGGCGAGGATGTCGACCCTCAGCTATCGACTGCTGAAAGGCGGGCTCTGAGAACTGGTATCTCCCCGTGCGCATCCTGCATTACAAGGGCGAGAGCACACAGAAGTCGAGCTCCGATATGTCCACGTCTTCTATGATGCCATGCTCATCTTCTTCCGCAAGCATTATGGCGGTATGAACGCATTATGGCGACTACCGATTAAGACGGCTATCTACGTGAAAAGCCTTTTGGCTCACTGATAGGTACTACCATTCGAGCAACGAGAAAGAAATTGGGATTTCGCACTCGAAAGCTAAATCATTCCCACATTATATATTTGTTGCTGGCGAAGACGTAATGGGAAAGTGTCAACGTCTGGCAACGGATAACGCCTTAGTGGCAGAGTATCGGGTCGCAGAAAAAGATAACTTGAAGCGTACACATTCCGACCTGATCAAGGAGTTTGGAGGCAAGAACAGACCTTACTGCATCGTCTATGACACTGACTTATTCAGCTATCAAGACATCCTGAATGTCTTTGCCGAACAGCCACAGCAAAATATTCACATTGGCTTCCTATCATAGAAAGGAGAACAGAATCGTCACCATGATGGAAGTTATAGGAGATTAAAGCATGGAAAAGAAACAGCACGTGAGGGTTAGACTAAGGGCGATGGAGCCGGAAGACCTCGATATGCTCTATCACATTGAGAACGACCGCAGCCTATGGAACATCAGTGCAACAAACGTTCCTTACAGCCGTTATGCCCTGCATAACTACATCGCTGACGCAAAAAAACGATATCTATATCGACGGACAATTGCGCATGATGATTGAAAACCATGAGCAGGAACTTGTCGGGGTGATAGACCTTGTCAACTTCGACCCAAAGCATCAGCGGGCGGAAATGGGTATTATCATCATGAAACCATTTCGCCAAAAAGGTTATGCACAAGCCGCTATCTCCGCCCTAATCGACTATACACGCGACGGCTACACCTCAAACAAATCTACGCTGTGGTAGACGTTGATAACGAGGTATCGCTCCACTGTCTTACCTCCTTCGGTTTTACCAATGGCAGCATACTAAAAGAGTGGCTTTTATTGTGACGGAAAATACAAAGATGCAAGGATAATGCAACTTTTATAAAAAAAGAATAAATTAATTTTGGTAGAATAGATTTTTATTGTTACCTTTGCACACGCAAAACAGAAAAAGGGTTTAAAACATCCATTTTGGTGCGTTAGTTCAGTTGGTTAGAATGCCTGCCTGTCACGCAGGAGGTCACGAGTTCGAGTCTCGTACGCACCGCTGAAAACTCCAAATCTGTAATGCATGGTGCGTTAGTTCAGTTGGTTAGAATGCCTGCCTGTCACGCAGGAGGTCACGAGTTCGAGTCTCGTACGCACTGCTGAAACCTTGGCTTCCCGCCAAGGTTTTTTGATAGGTTAACAACGCAGACAAGAGAACCGCTGCTTGTGAAAAGGGAGACAGAGTAACAGATGAACTTTTTAGTTGACAAGTTATGTGCTAGCAAAGGATATAACTGGTTTACTCGTCAACCAGTCAACTCGTCAACTTGTCCACTTGTCAACCAGTAAACGAGTGAAGAGGACTTTTTAGCCTTACTTTTATCACTCCATTTTTCGGAAAAACCTTAATTCATGCTTTTACTCAAAAAGACGGAAAACACTTTGACATATCAAAAGAAAACTCTAACTTTGTTACAAAAATATTTAATCATTTATTCTATCAAAAATAAGCGTTCCTAACGCTTGAAATGTAAGACCTATCATAAAGAAACAAGAACTATTAACTAAATAAAAGAAAGGGAATAATTATGGAACTAACAACATTATTCGCTGCAGCTGTAGCTGTTAAAGTAATTGATAGCTTGACTGGTGGCAATAAGAAAAGAAAAATAAGAAAAACAAGAAGAGTAGCAGTTCAAGAAGTAGCTACAAAAGAAAGGACACAAATTACCGTGATGCCCCTGCTTGGTTCCATGATCATGGTCAGAACCTCTAATACTACAGGGATTCATACGTTGCAATTAAACAGTTATAGACAAAAAAACTCGTATAGTCCAACACCTGTAATAAAACAATATGCTGATAAACAAGAAAGACTTCATAAACATACTTGAGGAGCATAACAAGTTAGGCTCGCAAGATCGAGATAGAACTATAACAAGTTTTATCTCTATTCTATCGTGACTCATTCGACTGCCATTGAAGGATCAACAATGACAGAGATTGATAATCAGCTGCTCTTTGACGAAGGACTTTCAGCCAAAGGAAAAAGCATCATAGAGCAAAATATGAACCTTGACTTAAAAGCTGCTTACGAGAGAAGTATGGAGTTAGCTAAAGCGCATACGCCGATTTCTGTTGGTGTACTTAAACATTTAGCTGCACTTGTTATGAGGAGAACAGGTGGAGAAGTTAATGGCTTTTGGTGGTTCGTTTGACTCATCAAGAGGTGACCTACGCCTTGTGAATGTTACAGCTGGGGCTGGAGGTAAAACATATATGAATTACCTGAAAGTACCACAGAAGTTGGAAGATTTCTGCAAAGAGATTAATGAAAGACGGAAGGAACTGTTAGAAAGTCCTGATATATACGAACAGTATAAATTGAGTTTCTATGCTCACTTGAAACTTGTTACGATACATCCCTGGGTAGATGGCAATGGAAGAATGTCGAGATTGATTATGAATCATCTTCAATACGAATTCGGATTAGTCCCAAGTAAAGTTGTAAAAGATGATAAGGCAGAATATATAAAAGCATTAAAAACCTCACAGGAGGAAGAAAGCGAAACCCCTTTCTTAGACTTCATGTTTGAGGAACACGCCAAGAACTTACAAGAAGAAATTGAAAACTACAAGCTTTCTATGGGCGACGAAGGAGTCAAACCACATAGAGGTTTTTCGTAGATAGTCTTTAAAAAAACAAGAACTTTAAAAATAAACGTTACAACCTATGAAGAAGTTATTTCTACTGCTATTGATTACTATTTTGAGCAATAATATATTGCACAAACAAATAATGAGCCTGAAAAGAGTAAAAACCAACTTTTGGTGTTACTGTTGAAAGAGAATGTTCTCTTGTAATGATTGAAAAAACAAATGTATGGTAATGTGGTAATAGAGTTAAAGGCTGCGGACATAGATGATATGTTCACAGAGGGTGTGAAAGTAACTGTCACAGATGGAGAAGGAAAGAAAATATACAAGAAAAAGATTTTCCAAATCATTACTTTATGCTTTTTCAGATGGAAGAATACAAGTAGGAAAAAGGAAACGCAATAACACAAATACAAATATATAAGAACTCCCAAGGAAGATGGGAGGGTGAAATAAAAGAAAAAGGAATATATTAATTCCTTTATGTTTCTGGTCGACAAACTATAAATCACCAAAGCAATATAAGTTATGAGAAAGTTAATGTTAATAATAGCCATTGCTACAATGACAGTAGTAGCAAATGCACAGAATAAAGTGACAACTGCTAAGACTACACCAGAAATGGTATATTACTATACGACTTTTTAATATAGTTAGAGTTAAAAACGCTGCTGATGGAAAAGAAGTTTTTTTGTCCCTTTCATTGGAAGTAATACTGGAGGTAAGATGAAAGAATGTAGAAATAGCGATAATAAGATTATATGCTTTGAAACAACAACAAACGGCTTTAACTATATTACAAGTCTTGGATGGGAGTTATGGTGGCATGATGATCGTTATAACGCAATACAAAGATGGGTTATTAGAAAGAAGATACCTAAACAGGATCTTTCAAAAAAATATGGAAGAAGATATGATATTAACAGATAGCATTGAAAGAATCCCATCTGCAGTAGAAGAACTACAGAGGATGGTAAAATAATAATATGTTCACAAACAAAACATAAGGTTCCAGGTCATGCTGGAACCTTTTTATTTATTCTTATTCAGTTATCAACTCAAAATACCATTAGGCTCTCCTTTCGTTTACGTCTCCCCCGTCTGTAACCATTGGCTAAACACGTTGAGGAAATATTCTGTGCGTTCCATGACCTTTAGGTCTCTGAGCATTTTCGTTCATCTAAAAAAAGAATCTGTAAAGCTGTGTTTTCCGTCTATCTGTGCTATCTGTGAGAAAATGCTTTTACCCAAACAACACAAAATATTTTTACAAACCAACAGGAAATTAACCTAAGAAAATCGCTAAAAATGAGCCTTCTTAATCCCCCTTATAATTACCTTATAATCACCTACTTGCAAAGTCATATAACAAAAGGTGCTTACTTGGACTTCAAAAGGGCATCTTTTGCAAGCTAATTAGGCATCTTTTGCAAGCTAATTAAGCGTCTTTTAGATGCCAAAAGGGCATATATATTTTTCAAAACACAAAAAGTTTACAAGTTGACAAGTAAACTTGCAAACTTGTAAACTAATAAACTAATAAGCGCATATACCTTTGTAAACTTGTTTACTCGTAAACTCATTCACTTGTAACCTTGCTTACTTTCCCATTACGGTCCTTCACAATCACTACCTGCTTGTGAGCTTTCTGCTCGTTCGTAGTTCTTACGCCAGAGAGCGTGTAGGTCTCAGCTGGCTGTTCGCGGTCGGTAGAGAGGGTATTGATGCCCGTCGCAGCCTTTAACGGCGTATAGCTAAAGGAGATTGTATTGTCATTATTCCGAACAATCTGCTTGACTCCAGCCTGAGGACTAACGTTATAGTTCGTATAGAAACTCAGACGAGGGTCGGTAGACTTCGTCAGACTATTGCTCATATTCGCTGGGAATGGGTCACTGCTCTGTGTGTCATTATCGAGTCGAGCATCGGCAGGAACAATCGTGAGCGTGGATGACGTTGCACCGAGGCAGCATTCACGTTGTTCATCATCCATGAATAAGCGTCGAAGTCAACGTGGAAAACCATCAGTCCGTGTCCCGGCAACTCAGTATCCCAGCGGTAAGGCGTACGGTTTTTCAAAGATGTAATATTCGTTCTTCGTGTCAGGATTATAGAGGAAGTAGGCATCGCCACCCTCAGCAAGTCCCTTCATATTCTTCACCTCGACAGCCTCATCACCAAGTGTGATGAGGCTCAACCAACCCATATACGCCTTCTCGTAAGCATCACAGCCAGCTGGCACAGTACCAATTCCCGTACCGCCGTATGCGTTTATCAGACTCTCTGGACCGCCGTTATAACTACCCGCACACATCAAGTCGTATCGCCCAGAACCAACGTTGTTACCGCCACGAGTATCATAAAAGTCGGGCAATCCAAGACAATGCGAGAACTCGTGACAGATGGTACCGATACCAGAATAGAACACACGCTCCTTGCCATTGAGCTGTGCACGGATAATCTCGTTGCTACAAGCGTAGGTGTTTATCGTTTGTCCGTTGAATTTCAGTGCGTCAAGTCCTGCATCAGTGAGCGAATACTTATGTGGCCAGATGGTGCTTGACTCACCACCCTGTCGCCTCGCCCTCGCCAGCATAGATGACATAAACCTGCTCTACCTCGCCATCATTGTCCCAGTCGTATTTGCTAAAGTCAACCTGACCTTTGATAGCATTGCAGGCGTCGATAATCATCTGTGGCGCATTCGCATCATTCTGATTACCTGTTCGCTCACCATAAAACTTATAAGGATGCTTGAGCTTAATGGGTCCTACGACATCGAAGGTGAGGTCGAACTTACCATTACTTTGATCGAGGAAATAGTCGTGAACACTACCAATAGCCCCATTGTTATTGGTATATCCCACCTTGTTGAGCATATCCTCATAGAGCGTCTTGACATCATTCGCACGTGGTCGGAGTGTCAACACATTCTTCTGGATCTTTTGAAAGACATATCCTCAAACTCAACCAAGATAACAAGTCCTTTCTTCTTACCTTCCCAAGCCATTCCTAAACCCTGTCCAAAAGGCTTAGAACTAAGGTGTATCTCCTTCTGTCTTTTGTAGTTTTCTTTACCTGCTGAAGGGCAGCCGCAACGAGTTCCTCTCTATCTTTGCGCAATCCCTTCTCATGTGCCAACACCGATGATGCCACTAACTGATTGTCCTCAATGCAGGCATAATAGTAACTACCATCATGCGGCAACACGGGTATGCCATCTTCCGTCAGCGCATAATTAAAATGTCTCGTCGCCCACGGTCATAACCTTCAGGATTGTTCCGTCCGCTTGCTTAAAGCTGCGCCACATCCGCATGGCAGGGATAGCAAATGATGATGTTGCCAACAGTGCGCTGGCTAAGAGAGTTATAATTTTCTTCATACAACTGCTTTTTAAATGATGATTCATTTGGTTTTTTATTGGTACGAAATTATCTTTTGAAAGATGATGCAAAAGATAAGGATAAAAGGTAAGCAAATAAAACGATAAAAAATTAGTTGACGAGTAAACAAGAGAATGTTTTGTAATTCAGAATTCAGAATTATGATTACTATATTAATTCATAATTCACAATTCATAATCCATAATTATGATTACCGATATAGCTCAAGGGTTAAACACTAAATCATAAAGTTCAAACTTCAAACCTCAAAGTTCAAAGGTGATAACTAACCTTCTGTTTTTAATTATCCACTGTCTAAATAGCCCCTTTTTCATGAAAAACAACGAATAAGGTTGACAGACTCGGAAATAATTAATACCTTTGCACTCAGAAAGATTGTAAATATTACAGAACACAAACACAGAATTTATCCTACTGATTATCAGTGGATATAAAGACGAAACTGTCTATAAATAGCATACAGTTTATTATAATATAAGAACATTATACAAATACAAGAACATTATGAAAAAGAAATTTGTTTGCACCGTTTGTGGTTATATCCACGAAGGAACAGAGGCACCAGAAGAGTGCCCAGTATGCCACGTTAAGGCAGAGAAGTTTAAGGAGTTCAACCCAGCTGCATTGAAGGGTACTAAGACAGAGCAGAACCTCAAGGATGCTTTCGCAGGTGAGAGCCAGGCACATACTAAGTACCTCTACTATGCTCAAAGGCTAAGAAGGACGGCTTCGAGCAGATTGCAGAGCTTCTTCGAGGAGACAGCACGCAACGAGAAGGAGCACGCTAAGATCTGGTTCAAGTTCCTCCATGAGGGTGACATCCCCTACAACTACTCAGAACCTCGCTGACGCAGCTGCTGGTGAAAAACTACGAGTGGACTGATATGTACGAGCAGATGGCAAAGGACGCTATCGAAGAGGGCTCCCAGAGTTGGCTGTTAAGTTCCGCAGCGTTGGTAAGGTTGAGAAGCACCACGAGGAGCGTTATCGCAAGCTCTTGAAGAATATCGAGGACAGCGTGGTATTCTCTCGCGATGGCGACTGCATCTGGCAGTGCCGCAACTGTGGTCACATCGTTATCGGCAAGAAGGCTCCAGCCGTTTGCCCTGTATGTAACCACCCACAGAGCCTTCTTCCAGGTTGAGGAGTCAAACTATTAAATCAACGCAATAATAATTCCATAGCGTTAGTCACACAGTGCCAAGATCTCAAAGGTCTTGGCACTTTTTTATTTGACAAGTGAACGGCATGCTTGCGAAGACAGGATAGGGAAGACATAGTAACAGAAGAACATATTTTAGTGGACGAGTAAACGAGTTGCTTGTAATAGAAGATACAGTAACAGAAGAACCCCTCCTTCTGTTACTCAAAAGAACTTTGTTCATCTGTTACTATGTCTTCTATTACTCTGTCTTCGCAATTAACTTGTTCACTGGTCTACCCGTTCACTCGTCCACCAAAAATATATTCATCTGTTACTATGTCTTTTTATTTACCCTGTCTACAGCCAAGTTGCCTCATGTCTAAACAAAGGAATATATATTTATATAATTCGGCGACAAAAAAAGTGTAAAGTTTAATTATTTCAGCAATCTACCCTATTTGTCGCAAATAAGCAAACAGCCTCAACCGAAGAAAGTTACTAATTTGTCGCACTACTTCACAATCTATTGATTTACACATAATTACAAAGGCACAAAATCAAGCGATATAAAGTAGGAAACAAATTAGTAACGAGAACAACAAAAGAAAAAGAATACAAACACGTAATATTTGTAAAGAAAAGAGAAAGACGAAGACTTCAAGCTCCCTATCTGTCTCTCCTCTCCTCCCTATCCGTCGAACTATCAAGAAAAAGACTCCCTTTTTGTCGCACAGAACCTACTACACTGTCGGGGACAACCTCCCTCGGAGTCGTGCGTAACCTACTTATACGTCGCTTATTTCCAGTGTAAGAATCTGTCGTTCAACAAGATAAAAAGTCCTCAACTAAGTCTTATAAGTGACCAACAATGACTGTCTAAGTCCAAGACGGAGTTTTATAAGAGGAGTTTTACATACAAGAACTGACACCCAATGAGGTTGCCAGTGCTGTGAGTACGGTAACGAGAATATGCAAAATATTCTTCCAAATAGGTTTAATCATAACATTTGAATAAATTAAAAACTCCCAATCGGTAACAGCCATGATTGCCCTTACATTGCTACTGAACCGATCTGAAGTAAGTGAATACTAAACCCAAATCAGTCATTCAACCACAATATGATTAGGTTCTAATAAACAATTTGGGCTAAACGGAGAGCGGAGGGCGCAAGCTTAGCACTCCCCACTCTCACCCTCTCAAACCAATCTACTATGCGTGGCTCTCAGTAGTCGATGCAGCCTCACCCGGCTCTGGACCAGCAGAAGGCTTATTCTCCTTCTTCTTGCCCTTCTTCTTGCCCTTCTCGGCAGCCTTAGGCGCATCATACTGCACAGCCTCCTGAACACGCAAACCGATGAGAAGGTTCTTCACACGACGGTGCATAGCATCAATGGTCACCGTTGGCGCAAAGAGAACATGAGCACCATAGATGTCACGCTGCGCATTGAAGTCTGCAGCCTTCTCAACACCTAAAGAGTGAATACCTACACGGAAAGTTCCCAATCCGTCGAGTTTCACACGGTTACCATCCTTGAGAACCTGATTCATCTCGAACACCAATGCGCTGATTACCGCCAGAATATCTGGCTCTGTTACGGTACATCGCTCACTGATACGCTGAGCGAGATCCTTAACACCAACAAGGTCTGGACACACCGCACGGGCATACCAAAAAAACCCCTTGCGCTTGCTGTTCTTACGATTGTCCTGATACATACGAAATTTGATTGACATAACATGAAAATTTAAAAAAAGTGAAACAAAGAAATTATTGAAATGAAAAATGAAATCTTAACTCAATGCTCTAATAAGACAGAGGCAAAATCCTCTCCGCGGCTCCACGCACGACGGTACCTTCGTGACTTACATCGCTTTATTTTTATTACTCCTCCGTGTCCTCCTTTTCTCGTGTGATACTACCTTAAAAACTAAGTGGCAAATCTATTACTGAAGACCCTTCTTCCCACTCCTCATCGCCCTTGTCGTTCGTAGTCCTCACCCCTCCCCACAGAAAAAGAAGGGGAGGGACAACTACCTAAAAAGACATACTGCGACAAAAAAAGTGTAAAAATAAGTAAAAGAGTAAACAAGTAAATAAATGAACACGTAAACAGATAAAAAGATAAACACAGAAATAACTAAAAACACAATAACGCAAAAACGTATAAAAATATAAAGGTAAAAGTCGGAAAACACAAAAACGTAAAAACATACTTCATCATAAACATAAAAGACTAAAAATATGAAAAGATATTCACGTAAATAATTAAAATCTTTCTACTCAGGGAGTTAAATCTTATTTTTCATACTTTTCGGCGACAAAAAAAGTGAAATTCTCCACCCTTTTTCTCCCCTATTTTTGCCCCAAGAATCTGGTGTCTATTCTTCCCATTTCGCTTATAGCTAACGTGAATCCACCACTTTTTTTATCGACTCCTGAGGCTCAAGAATCATCTGATCGAAGTCTGTTTGAGAGAGAATTGCCGCATATTTCCGACACATTTCCAGTCCTGTGACATGAATATCAGCCGCCTCTCCCCGCAAATGTTGCGAATGTTCAGCCCCATAACAGCCCTATTCACAGCCTCGCAGCGATAACCTCCCACGACTATCACACGTCCCACACGCCGTCTAAGCGGTTCTAAGACCTTATTACAAAGCTCCCGAAGGTTCTCTATCACCTCCGCTCTCGAAGCTTCCCCAGGCGCAGGATTCACCCTCAGGCACATTCTTAATACCCATGCTCACCGCCTTTCCCGAGCGCAGTATCTCGCCCACCGTAAAATGTGGAGAGAGTCGCTCCTCAAAAATCTATCTCAGTTGAATCAATATTCTTAATCATACACATTAATTATTATAGATTGTTTGCTTTACTAAAACTCAGTCCGTCATCCCTTCATTCCTGATGACGATGCAAAGGTACAACACAAAAACCGATTGCAAGGAAGATATATGTAGTAATGTGAGTAGACAAAGTCAACTTAATTCTGAATTCATAATTCAAAATTCATAATTATGATTACTACTGTTAGCTGTGATTTATTGCTGCAAGCAACTTGTAAACTCGTCAACTACCACTCATGATTTATTGCTGCAAGTAACTTGTTTACTCGTAAACTTGTCAACTCGTCAACTACAAATTATGATTACCGATGTCAACTACAAATAAAGCACTACGAATGTCCCTAATTGTACGAATCCTTATTGTTAAATAATTCGTGTCATTCGAGAAATTCGTAGTTCATATCATAAAGTTCAAACTTCAATGCTCAAAGTTCAAAGGTAATAATCCAAAGCTAATACATGCTCTTTTGCCTTCGAGAAGATGCCCTAATTGGCTTGTAAAAGATGCCCTTTTGAGGTCTTGTTAACGCCCTTTTAAAAATACAGTTCAGCAAGATACTGATAATCTGAGGGTTACAACACTGCCGAAAAATCGTCATTTATGTGCTTTTTCCCGATCGAAAACGTTAGTGGTAATGTAAACATATTTCCAAATCACCAAAGCGTATCAGCAATACTTACGCTACATCTCTGTCGCTCTTTGTGCCTTCGCCACCTCCGAGATATTGTCTTTATGCTTTCATCTCCGTGTTCTCCCTCTCTCTGTGCCTTTTATATGTAGTAGGCTTAATTTGTCAGAGTTTTTAAACACTTCTTTATCAGAAAATAAAGATTAATAGGTATTGCTTGTTTCATCTTTTTATCCGTATTTTTTGCAAAGAAATCATATTTGACAAACTTTAAACCCATAGGACATGAGAAAAGAAACTTAATATTACTATCTCTTATTGTTATCTCCTCTTGCAATAACGAGGATTAGTAACAATAGCCAACATCGCAACCAAAAATACACTTAATATTCACACAACTAAACATTTACCGCAATGATGATTAAAAGATTTCTGCTATTTATAGCTGTTATTTTAATGGTTTCCTGCTCTAATGAAGATAACAGTAAAATACCAGGCATTACCCCAAGTCAGATAGAGCTATCTACTGCACATCCCGAAGCACTTTTTCCAGTTTATAGAAGGTGACTATCCGATGTATGAGTTTAGGATTGATTATGGGAAGATTGACACTGAAGTATCACAAAGAATAACCAAAGAGATTTTTATCAAAGGCACAGACTGTCGTAGAACTTTCTGATGGGAATAAAGCCACAATTTATTGTAAAAATGGCATACTCCAGAAAATAGAATTTGACTTTATGACAATAAGTAAAGTACAGACAGGGAAATATAAAGTCCAATTGAACAAAAATAGTATCCAGCAAGTACCTGTAGCAATTTCCTTTGGATTTAGTGTTCCTGATGGAATGTCCACTATTGGAATAACTTTTTAAATAGCAAAAAGAGATAAAAAGCAATTAATTTATTTGATTAGTAGGACTTAGATTTCAAAACAAATGCGGAATTACCTTTGTATAGGCAATTCCGCAAGATTTCTATAGGATATTTTAATTTTACCAGACAGCAATAATTCACAATTCATAGTACATAATTATGATTACCTTTGTTTTCTGTGTTTATTGCTACATATAAATTGTTAATTCGTCAATCCGTACACTCGTTAGCAGAACTATAGAACTCTGTGGTTGCACCACTTCTATTCATCCGTGGTATCTGTGAGAAATAAACAAAGGCTTTGGCTATATTAAAACAATGTGCAGATAAAACCTTTAAAAAAACAATCCTGCAAACAACAGCAAATCAATCAGTTATTAAGCCGTGCAAGAAAAAGGTGCTTAGTTAGGATTAAAATGAGCATTAGTAAGACCTCAAAAGGGCATCTTTAAAAATCAATTAGGCATCTACAAAAACCAAAAAGCGTATGTTTTAGTTTTTGAGCTGCTTAAAAAAACAGTTTACAAACATCAATTAATATGGGGATAAGTTCTTTGTAAAAGACGAAAATACATGATAAAAAAATTAGACACTGTTTTTTTATTTGCCTTTACTGTATTTATTTTGTGGGTTAACTCTATTTTTGTAACCAACAAATTTTTAGATAGTCATGCTATATAAATTTATAAGTCTTTATTCTATTTGCATTCAATACATTTTAACAGAGGGACAAAATAATATATTTCCTCAAAAACATTATTTGATTAAAGAAAAATAATTTAACTTTGTAGTAATAAATATCATTTTTACATTAGTGAGCTATTTCACTATAGTTATTGATAAACACTCAAGAAAAATAAAAGCAAACTTTTTGACAAAACAATATGCAAACAAAAAAACGTTAACCAATTTGGTAAAAAAACTCTATCTTTATTGAGAAAAAAATAATGGTAATGTTTATATTACATGAACGTTATGTGGAAGAAACTACATCCGCATTTCATCAAGGTTCATACGAATTACGAGAATACAATCCAACAATTGAACCAGCTATCCCCAGAGAAGAAGTAAATCAAATTTTAGAATGGATAGAGAAAGATGCATCCACTAACAATCCTGTGAGATTAGGCTTATTATATGGGAAGGCTGGTATTGGCAAGTCCATTGTGATGCACGAACTTCTAAAAAAACTACATACAATAAACGATTATTTAGCCCTTGGGTTTGAAGTCTGATCAAATAGAGTTTTTTTAGATACAGACGAGTTATCTAAAAAGTTTCATTTGGGTAACCCTTTTAGAGATTGTTCTAAAGGAGATGGCTAAGAAGTATAAAAGAGTAGTAGTATTGATTGACCAAATAGATGCACTATCATTGTCACTTTCTTCAAACCGCACCCCTCTACGTTCTTTGTTAAAAATGATACACCAAACACAAGGCATCCCCCATATAAGAGTTGTCATTTCTTGTAGACCGTATGATTTAAAGTATGACCCAGAACTTGAGAAAGAACGTATAAAGGAGCAATGGGAGCTAAAAGAATTATCTAAAGAGAAGGTACAGGAAACATTACAAGCAAATCAATGTAATGAGCGACTAAGTGACAACCTACTATGCTTTTTGGGCAATCCACTGAACCTATATCTATTTTTAAAAGTCAGACAATATGAACAACTTACGGACCCTCTTTCTACCAATATGCTTTATCACCAGTTATGGCGCAAATATATAAATGACGACAGCATACGTAAAGTAGATAAAAACACCTTACTATCGTTACTCGATAGTCTTGTTGATACAATGTACGAGAGGCAAGAGTTGTCTGTACACATTAGGACATTTGAAACTCAATATAATGCTGAGTTGAACTACCTTTTTACTAACGGTTTTGCTAATTGAGACACAGACTGAGCTAATTCAGTTTTTTTCCACCAAACACTCTTTTGATTATGTATATGCAAGAAGATTTATTGAAAAGGGACATAATCTGTTAGAGGTTCTCAAAATACAACACCAAGGACTATTCATCAGAGCTTCCTGTAAAAAGTATTCTGACATTTTTACGTGAACAGGATACTAAGCAATATATTAATATCATAGAGGAGCTTCTTTATGCCAAAAATGAAGATGGAAAAGATACTTATAGATACCATTTAAAAGCACTTGCATTAAGTAACATTCCATTCTTTGAAAAACCATTGCAAGAAGAACTAAGACTTATAACACAAATTTATACAGATAAAAAAATATATGAATATTATATTTGAATCTGTATATACACCAAATTGGTTTGATGCTATTTGGGGAATTGTTGACAGTATGGGTGGATGGATAAATCTGAATACTGAATATAAGCAGAAAGTTATGGTGATGTGCTTCCGCACATTCTCTATCGATCCTAACATTGTTCTAAATAAGCTGGAATTGGCATTAAATCTTGATGATGAAGAAGACTGCAAACATCTGAGCACTCTACTACAATACAATACTCAGAAATGCGATAGCAAAAAGTTAATAGCTTTCTACAACAAATTGGTCAAGTTTGGAGGCCAATAGAATACACTTCAATATTAAAAAAATATTCTTAATGACAGTCCTTCTTTTGTGTGTGAAGAACTAAAGAAGAATATTATCTTACAGTTAAAGGATAATGAAGTATACTATATAGGAGTTAATTATGAGGTGAGAGAAGTTTACGAAGAACTTTTGACAAGCATTATGATTTGGGTATAAAGTTATTAGTAGAGGTACTAACCATAATCTATGAATCAACTAATTACAATATCGATAATGCAGAAATATATTATTCAACAGCATTCGATTACTTTCAGAGGGAGAAGATAACATTCTTAACTCTAACTTTTCTCAAGAAAGCTGCAAACATTCTTATCGACAATTTCCTAAAAACGATTGATACTGAGCAAACTAAGCGGTACATTGAAACTTTTAGCAAAAAGCAAGTATGAAGGCTTTGTTTTCATTGCTTTTATATCTTTACACCTCACACCCAGAATGCTTTAAAGATGATGTTTATAAGATCACAACAAATCGTCAAGTTTTAGCAAATGCGCCTGCTTGGGTAGAATACCAAGCTGTGGAGTCTCTAAGAGTTTCATTTCCTTTAATGAGTATTGAACAAAAAGAGCCATTGTAGAAAGAATATTGGCTATCAACGACAAGGAGAATATAGACTAATGAGAGAATCTACTGAGATAAGACTTAAATATGGAGTTCCACTTCTTCGTATAGATTCTCACAAAGGAAAAGCATTGCAAGTTATACCGAGAGAAGAACTCAGAGACATTTCATGGAAAGCTTACCAAGAACATCAACGAATTGAACGTAAATTCAATAAGAATCTTCTTAGAAATGAAAAACCATCCAGTATATTTTCTTATGTAGGTTGGCCATCTCTAAAACAAGAACAAGGAGTAAAAATGAGCAAGGAGGACTGGCTTAACTCTATGCTTAAATATGCTGACAATCTTATTGAATGGGAAAAGCCCTCACTTACAGGGCAATGCCAGTTATTTCGTAACGTGGTGGGTAAGGAACCTGAAAAATATCTGGACTTGATAAAACAGACGATTAAGAACGAACAGATTTCTTTTAGCCTATCCATTAGCAGGATTGAGGGGCTTTTAGATGCAAAAAAAATAAACGACGCAATGGATATCCTAAAAGATATTCTCGATGTAATCAACAATGACATTAACACGACCGAAAGAGGATTCTCTATCCATTCCCTCCTAATAGCACTAAATGATGTCATTAACAATGAAGACGTGCCAGAACTTGTTTTCGATTTACTATGTAATACTGTAATTAATGCTAAGGAACCAGAAGAAGATAAATATCAAGACGCTAAGGATATATATAACATAGGTATTAACCAGCCAAGAGGTAAAGCAGGATGCATGTTAGTAGACTTAGCTTATAACAAGAAATATAAAGAAGATATTTTTTTCAAACTATAGAAAAGATTGCAGAATCAGCATCAGTGTATACACGAGCTGCTATTCTTCTGGATTTAGCAAAGTTAAACTGGTTAGATCAAGATAGAAATTTAGCTCTATTTAAGAAATTGTTGCATGATTATAATCCAAGGCTGATGGCACTACCTGTACATAACTACAACCCATTAGTTTATTTTGTCAATTATGCCATTGATGATTTGATAGATTTCTTCCAGCATACTTTAGATTATCCAGAATGCTATAAAAGTGCAAGTTGTCATTTTATGGTTAGGGTGGCTACATAATCATAAAGACGAGCGGTTAAAGAAATTCATTGACCAAATGTGCAATAAGAGTGAAGATGCAAGACTATCACTTCTACAATTCTTAAGTAGACTAAAAGACAATATAAATCAGGAAGCTCGTTGATTATATTTTTGGATTTAATGGATTCTTGTTTTGAAACAAAAGAAATGGGAGAGGCTTACGATAATTTGTTCTGTCATATCAAGAATTGGCCTATTACGTTTCAATATCAAATTGCAGAGCCTTTTGCAGCATCTCCATTAAGCAAGTATCAAATAAGAAATTTCATTAAATTCTTAGGCAGCTTTGCTGTCAATTATCCTGAGCAGACTCTTGAATGGATATCAAAGATAATAGAAAAAAATACACCAGATGATGTATTTACATGGAATAATATCGTTGAAGTTGTTATCCAGTCGTATAATGGTATCAAAACATTCAATAACAATAGCAACCAAAAGACATTAGAGTTTGCTATGGACTTAATAGATACCATTATGCAAAGTGGAAGCAACAAAACACTCATTACCAACTTTATTAACAAACTTGATAATGAATAAGGAGTATCAATTAGGACAATTACGGAAGGTTATAGAAGACCCTGACACCTCTTCTGGCTTGTATCTAATTGATACAGTTTTTAGACGATAACGAGATAGAAAAGTATATAAAGGATTTAGATGGCTGTGCTTATCTAAAAATATCTCTGCTTCCATCTAAAGATAGTTCAGTCTTTGAAATGTTTGTGATTGGGTTAAGTTATAAATTCGACAATCAATCATTAGTAGAAATGGTGAAGTTGTTATTATCAGATGCTACGCAAAAAAAGAGATAATATCCTGTTAACTATTCTGTTAGATATAATGAAAAATCTCATCGTAAGAAAAACAGTCATTCATATTGTGGGTGAGAAAGACTTATCCTCATTTATTCACGAAGATCTTTTGCAAACTAAAAATATCTTTTAGATTATAGTTCACACCCTACTATCATTATCAATAAACCAAAACATGCTATAGAAATAAATCACGATTCTAATATAAGCAGAATTACCTTAAAAAGACAATCTTATGAAGAAAAAGAACAGAGAAAGTGCATATCTCATATAAACATGATGATGCACATAAAGATGCTATACGTGCTATCATAAATGGACTTGAAGAAAATCATATTCCATATTCAATAGACGAATACGATCTTCAATACCGAGATAATATTGATGACTACGAGAAAGAAATTGGGTCTTCAGATATTGTTGTTATGTTCGTAACATCTGGCTATTTTTAAATCAATAGAATGTATGTTTGAAATGACTCAGATTTTTAAGAGTGGTAATATCAATGAAAGAGTTTTCCCAGTTGTTGATATGGGAGAATTTGAGCGAAATGATGATAGCCTTAAAAAGATAAAGTTCTTTTGGAACAATGAACGTAACAAAAAAATAAATGATATAACGCAAGGTATCTCAGAGCCTGTTACGAATGGAATAAAGAAAATAGATGGCATTCTTAATACAATAGATGACTTATGGAACTTCTTATGTCGATATAATTCTGGTAATTATGAAAAACTTATAGAGAATAACGCAAAACTATTAATGGAGGAAATATATATTTATATCCAGAACTTGAACCAGATACAGAGAACTTCACGCCTACAACCGCAACGATGCCTACAGGAACCAGAGTTATCACTCAGAATGGTGAGAAATCTTTTGTATATAGAAAATAATAATGGAATATTACTATAAGCTAAAAAGAGGTTCTTCCGTTAAATGCTTGGACACTTTTCTGAGAAGAGAGAAAGACAGAACGACATATAAAAGACAGATAAGATACCAACAAGAAAATAAAAAGATGTTAGGAAACAAAAAGTATGAATTTAGTCCATTGTGGTCTAATGACTGATTGGGGTTTAATTATTCATCATCTAAAGTTTCTATAAAGAAGAGAAGGTTTCCCAAACCCTTCCCTTCGGAACTGCAATCCGACGCGGTATTTGAGAAACCTTTCCTATTTCTGTTGCAAAGATACAACTTATCCAGCTAGAAAACAAAAGGAGTTAGGGAAAATTACCCAACTCCTTTTCTATTTTTTTATCAACTGATTTTAGGTGATTTATAAGCTGATGTCTGATACCAATTTAGATCGTGCTTATATCTGGAAACTGCTATAGACGGACTGATACCATAGCGTTCAGCCTCTTTTTGCAATAGGCTCTGACAACCTTATGCGGCGACAGATCTTCACGGCCTCTTCCGATAATTCTGCTCCATACATCATCAGGGATGAGTTGCTGCCTTGCAAAGTCATTCGCTTCTTTTTCGCGCATCTTTAGAATAAAGAGTACCTTCCGTAGATATAAACGCCTGATTATCTTCTGAAAGATGCCTTTCTATATGACTACAACTCGTGAAGAACATCAAAAGCTAATTTATCTATATCATTATAACGATAAGTAACCGTGATTACTGGACATCCACCTACCAATGTAGAATAAGCATCAACAGGCGTTTTATCTAATTTCTCAACATAAAGATAGGCAATTCCATACTCATTAAGGCAGTCCTTTATACCTTGTATAGAAAGTGTACCGTTATTCGCCATCTCAGCTATCTCGCTTGCTGCTTTCAATCCGTTTCCCTTTTGATACTTCTTATCTATTGTTGCACGTGATATTTCCAACCAATTAAGAATAAGCCAAGTTTGCATATTCTTCTCATCAATGTGTACTTTCTCACTATGCTTGTAACGACCAACTACCTGCAGACTCAACTCGTTAGATGACCGCAAATCAAAAACGAATAATGCTTTTTAATTTCGTTACTCTCTCAAGACATGGAAGATGTGACAAGTTTAATTTCTTATAAAGAAGTTTCAAGTTGAATATACTCGCACATGATTCTTCGTATTCACTAAAGCTTCTTGTTCTTCGCTTTGTTTTGCATCCATAGCTTTACGGTCATACATATAACCGCTATGCAGGTTCATCCAGGTCTTATAGGGTATTCCTAAATGACGCTCTAATTTCATTGCTAAATCATCATTCAGGTTTCGTTTACCGCGTATAAAGGCATTCAGATGAGTTGCCTGCACACCAATCTGCTTTGCAAAATCCTTTTTGCTTGATGCCACGTTCCTGCAACTCTTCACGCAAGATTTCTCCTGGGTGGATTGCCCTGACAGGAACTAATCTGTTATTTCTTGTTGCCATAATGTGTACTATCAATTTCTATTAATTCTACTTCAATGCCATCGTCCGTTTCCGAAAAACAGCAGCCGCTCAACCAATCCGTTTACAAGACGTACAGAGCTGATAGGCTTGTCCTTTTGATGCCTGAGTTTCTCATAATGTAAGAAACTAAATGCTTTTAGTTCTTCGGTTGATTCAACATTATACAGCGTATTAACAACACGGACATAGCCATCTATCAAGCATTTTGTTCTTACAAAGTTTCTTGTATTTTTATCATTGGTTTTTACCGGTTTTTATATAATTCGGACAAGAGCTTCTTCCTTGAAAAATTATATTCATGCGGTGAAATGTTTCAAATATATAGTGCAAAGATAGAACAAAAATTACCAAAAAGGGTAATTTAAAAAAACATCGTTAACACTTTTTTTATAAGTAAATTTATCCCATATCGTCCAGTGGATCCTAATGACTTATATGGGGTTAACCCAAGAATACAAAAAGAGCCGCAAGGATACGGCTCTATAAAAAAGTAGGACGGCTGCGGAGCTTGAAGTTATCGTACTTATATGCAGACTCTCATCCTACTGCAAAGATACAAGTAAAAAGTCCCTGAAGAAGTCGCATAATCGTTTTTGCAAAGTTTCCTTTCTGATATCAAACCTACAATACTCCTTAACCGACCAGCTACTTGCGTAGAGATGTCATAAAAATACAACAGCCAAGGACTAATCCTTGACTGAGGCTGTCCAGCTTCGTGGGCTGGTCGCAGTGGTCATATCTCCCACAGCACAAAGGTAAATATTATTTTTTTGAATAACAAAATAATAACGAGAAAAACAGACAGAAGATACAAAGGGAGACAGAGTAACAGGAGGACAAAGACAGAGTAACAGAAAGACATGAGAAGACAGAATGACAGAATGTACATAATAAACGCTCTTCTGTTATCTTATTTTTGTTCCTCTGTTACTCTTTCTTCTTTTACAAACAACCAGTTAACTTGTCAACCAGTTAACTCGTCCTTCTGTTACTCTGTCTTATTTACAAGCAACCAGTTAACTCGTCAACATGTCAACTCGTCAACTCGTCCTTCTGTTACTCTGTCTTATTTACAAGCAACCAGTTAACTTGTCAACATGTCAACTTGTCAACTCGTCCTTCTGTTACTCTGTCCCCCTTTTAGTTCACTCAGCCTTGCGAACTGCGCATCATATCTTGTTTCTTTTTGATGCGGGTTTAATCATTGATGCATGGAGGTTACCGCTGGAGAGTTCGGTTGTATTGATGTCTACAGAGATATATAATTCTTTGTTGCCAATATTCTTATAGCGGTCGTCTTCTAACTCGTCAGCAGCCTTTATTGTGCACGTTCCTTTAACCGAAAAGAGATAGCTGACCGTTATCGCTGCGATGATGAAAGAGTACATAACCAATGCGGGAAATGTTTTTCCACTATCTCCATACTCTCCTTAGTCAGCTTGATACCCATAGCAAGTTTGCCGTTAGATAAAAAAATCTGTAGGCTTGGTATCATGCACAATCAACACACCCTGACGACCGTGAACAGTTAGCGAAGTGTCTTCCTCCTCCACTCCACTCAACACCTCCTTAGGATTCGTTCCTAACGGACAAGCCTCCACATAATAGTCTTGCTGTAATTTAGCTAACAAGGCTGTATTATCTTCTTTACTATCCAATGCCAACGAGAGGTATTGTGTATCTTCAAAAGGTCGGAACACCTTGCCCAACAATTCTTGGAAGTTTCTACGCAGATATTCCTCATGATTCACTCCCGGGCTCTGGTGCCATCGCATAGAAGGCGTATTTCTCTTTTAATGCTTCTTGTATCTTCTCTCTAAAGAGTTCACGCACCTTCTCTTCCATTGTGCCTTCTGGTGTGCATTTTCTCTCGCATAGAGCGAAACAACGTAGAGGAAGTTTACATCATAATGATATACTAACAGCGTATCACGATCGAAGAGTCGATTCTTAAAATGACGGGAGAGGAAGACATTTTGCTTACGGTCAGTAGCCGAAACATTATCTGCATACGACAGCTTTTTCGTCCATCTTTGCACTGATAAAGAAGTTCGGAATGATGTTATATCCCTCCGTCAGTTCGTCCCTGTATATTGGGTGTTTCTTGCGCAATGCGGCATCCTCATCTCTTTCATCTAAAAAAGAGGTTGAGATTCCACTGTATCACGTTACGAGCGTAAGTAAACTGCTTATAGACAGACTCCTCAGAAATTGGATTGCCTATCTTGTAATACTTACTGTCGCCAATATAATAAATCGGTTTATCTTCCTCGTTGTTCGTAAGATTACGGTAACTGTAAATATGGTCTACCCGCTTGCCATCGTCTTTCGATCCTTCAGCCCTCGTGGGAGGCTCCTTATCGCCTATCAACTCGTCGATAATGGCTTCAAAGACAATATTGAAGTTCTTTACCAATAGGTATTCCCGCTGTTCTGTAGAAACAGATATTTCCCGTGCCTCCTTAAAGAATGCATAACACAAATTCCATAGCTGCAGGGCTTTTATCAGAGAAATACTTATACTTAATCTGTCTCAATCGCGTCTTACCTAATCCATTAAGATAGGTTTCAAAAACGCTTCCTGTGATGAGTGGAAACTGACAACAGATATCCTTCGGGAAACCATAGGTGTCACCGATATAATTCAAAATTGAGAAGAAGATAATGAGTAGTTCTTCATCAAAGTTTATTTGTCTACGCTTATTAACAGGATTTAGATAGACCGCCTGTCCATCTTGAATAATAGCCGTCTTCGTTGCTATCGTTCGTTGCCAATTAATCTTGTTTAGTCCGCTATGCAGATTCTTTATAACAAAGAAGAAAAAAAGTGCTGGTTATCACGATTGAATTGTATCAGCAACAAGAGAATATCGAGGTAGGTGTTACTCAACCGACGACCTCCATTACCCATCTGTGCTATGCGAGAATGGCATACTATCCTTTGTGTCGCTGCGCTTGTCATTCTTATAGACCACAATAGTACGATAAATCCATACCGCAAACTTATAGATGAAACTACGCTCTACTTCGTCAAATGAATTATACCTGTCTACGTTAGCGATATCCTCTGGCTTATACTTCCCTAAAACGAGGTCCTGACCATCAACATTCTTCAGCAATACCTTCGGAAGAATAAACACACAGTCTTTGAGTAGGGTGTTATAATAATACCCTACATAGTGGATAGACACCCTATCCTCCACATTCACTAAGGCATCAATACCATAGATAACGTCCCTAACCTTAGAGGCATCGTACTGATATTCTTCTATAAGGATTCGCATCTCTTACAATTTCTCAACCGACCAATTCTGTTCTTTTGCAAACTGAATTATGGACGGTATGTTACCTATCGTCCATTGCTTAAAAATGGAATATTTTATATCATCGTTGGAGGTATAGCCTCGTTTATAGTATCTTGAATAAGATTGTAGATCAGTAGTGTCCTCAACGATAAGACCTGGTCCTGAAAATACCATGAAGCATACTATCTGGGAATATCTTCTTTATTTCTTCAAATTTTAAATTCTTGTGTTGATTGATGTAGGTTTCCATTATGGTAAGTCCCAACGCACTTTTCCCATATCTTCCACTGCCATTAAAACTATAACGACTTCTGTCTACCACACCATTACCTTCAAGTTCTGCGCCTAACTTATCGTCGGCTTCGGCGTCGGTTTCCTCAAGTGGTGTCAACCCTAAATTTGTAAGGAACATCCTTACCTTATCCGTATTGACCTTGACATTCCCTCCCTCCTCAGTATAGAACTTTTGCAAACGATAGCTTTCCCCATCAACAGTATCAACAAAGATAGCATCACTAAACTCGTAGTCTTTAAACACATCATTCCAAAGGTAGAAGACAACCTTACCCACAAATGTCTCTGTGCTAATAACACCTCCACGTGCCTTACAGAAGAAATAACCCAACTTCTTATCCTCCGAATTAGTCGTGTTCTCTATCTTCTCGTTTATCTTCTCTAAGAACTGCCACCAGTCATATCGACTGCCCGCAACATCAATGACATAACCTTTCTTTGCATCCGATATTGGCATATAGCTCCAATCCCAACGACGCTTAAAGGCTGAGTCTATCGGGAACAAACTCTGGTCGCTGGTGTTCATCGTTGCCCAAATAAACAGATTACTTGGCAGTAGGAGAATATTACCCTCTAACACCTCACTCACTACATCACGACCACCATAAAGGCTATTGATGGCACCTACCTGAGGAATAGACATGCCCTTAAAGGCTTTAGCCAAATAACGCTTCATATCGCTATCAGCCTTCACAGGATAGTCAGAGAAACCGCTATGGTTGCGATCTAAGAGCTGGAACAAGTCACCAAACACCTGAGCACAATTACCTCGATTAATCTCTTCTATCACCAAGAACTGTCGCTGTGGATTGCCTTCGTCGCACGCTGCATACTTCTCCCATGCTTCAATATAAGCCTGAAGAAATGCTTGCGGTACAAACTCATAGACAATCTTCTCCTCCGTTAGTATCTGCGCACGCTCAATAACAGGATTTCCCGACAAAGTCACGCATCGTTACCTCTCTTGTCGTTGGCTTATACGCTCCCACAAAAGAAGAATAGTCACTATCTGGATGGAACGTAGTACGAATTACGTCTTCCCCCTTTATCTCCTGATTGATAGTAAATGACTTACCTGTACCAGGTGCACCATAGAAGATTTGCTGGAGAGGGAGACAACTTACTTTATTATTTACTTTGTGAGTCGATTGAAGAACCATTTGAGCCATTACCGACAGTGTTGAAGTATAACCATACTCAAACTTATCTATCTCACTGGTCCCAGACAATGCTTGTCTTGCAGATTCAGATGAAGCTTCAGGATGCTCACTCCAATAGTTTACATATTCCTCCAACAGTCTTTTTGAGATTGTACGTAAGCCAGAAGCACCTCTACTTGTTGATCTTACCAAATAACATAATCTGTCCTCATCAACAATTTCTACCTGACCATTGTTTGATATATCGCCAATCTGTAATCTGTTATTCAACCCCATAATTTATATTCATTTTAGTCTATGGTTTAGTTATATTCAAAAATTTCGGTAATAGTTATGAGTTGTATAACAATTCTTTGCCTGTGATTTAGAACAGCTTTCTATAAATTCTCACTCCGTAATTTGGGGTTATAGCCTTCTCCTCGTTTAGTACAAAACAGTGTTATACGTACTCTTTGCAAAGATAATCATTTTTAGAGGACATAAAGGCAGAAAAGAAGGGATTTTATGTGAACAGAAGAGGGTGAACAAATCAGAATTGCTATACGCCGCCACGACGCAAAAAGGTTCTTCCGTTTTTAAATGCTTGAGACTTTTCGTGTAACTTTTAATGGAAGAAGCTGATATTATCATTAAACAAAAAGCACTGTTAAGACTGTCTTGGCTGTCTTTTTATTCATCCTCCGAGACAGAAACCTTCCCATATTAACAGCTCTGAAAATATACAGATAAGACGTTGAAAAATCATGATATAACTTCGTATAAAAACACCTAAGATAAAGTTTGAAAACAGGTATAAAAAGATGAGTTTGCAACCTACATGGAATCAATAAGTTATAAAGCTGTGCAAGAAAAAGGTGCTTAGTTGGACTTCAAAAGGGGTATAAAAGTATAGAACCTACAAAAGTTATTGGAAATGAACCAAAAGCCTTTTTAAATCCTTCCTTTCTCATTATTGATGGACACGGAATTATGCAATACACTCACGGAAACTACATAAACTACAAAAAAACTTATATCCATTGTTAATCAGTAGGTTACGAAACAGGTTCACGGAATTCTCACGAAGGTTCACGGAATTCTCACGGAATTTCTGTGAATTCTCAGGGGCATGTAAAGCTACTCCACCAAAACCCAAAAATTATCTTCACTGAATCTTATTCTACCTGCTTTCTTTAATTTTTAATTGATAATCTATCTTATTATTCTTTTGCCGAACATTTAACACGTCAGATAATTTATTCATTAACAAATTATCTATATCTTTACGAGAAGTTTTGCCAAAATTTCTTCAAATACTCTACAATCATTTTCATAAAATATTCATCATCAAAGCTACGGTTTTTAATATATTGACTCTTCAGTCCCGTATCTTTCGTTTTAGATACAACCCCGTGTGATAAATAAAAATGTGGCATCCTTCTATGAACTTATTCTTTCTAAGAAAAGCAGCTTGTTCATCCGAAATTAATTTTCGTTTTTGGACATTATCTAACAACATTATTTCTTCAAGACTAATATCAGGATTTTTCCGTCAAGATACGTGCAAAGTTTTCATCAATTACCTTACCTATAATCGTTACTCTAACCTTACCGTCAGAGAAATCGTATTCAGGCAACGGAAACAATCTAACTCGTTGGTTAATAAACATTTTTCTTTATGCCTCCACCCTCTGTCTCTATCATATTCAGATTACGCATAGCTTCTACCAAGAAACGGTTCCGATAAACAGACTCTGGACAATCCTTAGTCACAACATTTTCCACACTTTGTGGCAAAAACATTCCATGATTCTGGAAAATTATATGACTATCTTCAAACTCTACAACTTCTATTCTTGCACACTTTGTATAATCTTGGTGTGCAATAGCATTATTTAGAGGCTCTCGTATGTTAAAACATATCATAACGTAACATTTCGTTTTGGGAAAAAGAGATTCTGGTCTCACGAGACAGTACTTCACATTCCTTACCTTGTTGTATAAACGGTCAATACTCAGCAGTAATGGCATTGGTAATATCTCATAATCTTTGTTTTGATTCGTTCCTAAACTCCTTAAAGACCAACGAATACAGGCTACATAAGGATTAAGAAGGTGTTCACTTTCTTCTTTTCCCAACAGTACAAGGGCAGCTCTGGTAATTTTACCATTGATTGTTACTTTCGCTTTATCAAGGAATTTCGCATTATCCCATGCTAAAATCTCTGCTTTCCGATAGGGATTACGGATAATATATTCCTTACGAGCTTTTTCTATTGCATCAGCATCTAAGTCTTCGATAGACGCATCAGGTATGATTTCGACACTCCAATCATCTGTGATTTCAAGTTCTGACAATATTGTTTTTAGTCTCTCCTCTCTCATTTCAATAAGAGAGTCACCAACTCTCTGCCATGCCTTATTATGAGCATAAACAGGTAACTTTGCTTTGTGTTTAGGGACTGTAATTATCCAAACAATTTGGTCAGTGTCCTCAGCTCTAAGTTCATCTATATTCAGATCCTCTATTGGCAGATTTCGACATTTCTCTGCTATTTTTGCTTTAGCAGATTTAATATTATAATTCCCAAAAATTTTTGAATACCGATGACCTCTAATGTTTTGTCTTGAATTCCAAGAACAATGGCACCACCATTCATATTAGAAATTGCAGAAATATAAGAAACGACATCATCACCTTCATGTCCACAAAGACTGTTTTTTAGATTCTTATACTCTTTCCAATCGCATCCTTCGTTCTCGTTAGGATATTGAATCCGTATATACTCTGTTATATCTTGTCTATTCATATTTGTCAAAAATTATATTTATATCACAAAATGTACAAAACAAAAACTGAAATGGCACCCACAAATCATCAAAATAACATATTCTATCTTTCTGCCCCATCCCAAAGGGAGAGGGAGTGAATAGCAAGATATCCTTTAGGCTGGTGTACAAGTTAACGAATTAACAGAATATACACACATCCACTTATTTATCTATATATATCGCGACTACTTGTTCGTCTGCCCTCCCATTGTTCCCTTTTCCAACACCTCACTACCCTATTCCTCTGTTACCGCCCCCTATGTGTTCATCTGTTACTATGTCTTTTATATACTCAGTCCCCTATGTCTTTATGTCTTTATGTCATTCTGTCTTCCGTTCCTCTGTTACCATGTCTTTTACATACTCTGTCCATTATGTCATTCTGTCTTCCGTTCCTCTGTTACCATGTCTTTACATACTCTGTCCATTATGTCATTCTGTCTTCCGTTCCTCTGTTACCATGTCTTTTACATACTCTATCCCTTCGGTCATTCTGTCTTCCGTTCCTCTGTTACCATGTCTTTTACATACTCTGTCCCTATGTCTTTATGTCTTCCGTTCCTCTGTTACCATGTCTTTTTACATACTCTGTCCCTTATGTCTTTATGTCATTCTGGCTTCATAAATGTAAAGTATTTTTACAAACTTCCTATTTTGTCGGTAAATAGTGAGTGGCAAGTTGGGCAATATCTTCCCTTTTTGTCTCGCACGTTTAGGGACAAATTCGTAAGTATCAACAAAACAATAGTTTATAAGATAAAACAAAGAAGACAAAATTCGGAGAATCACAAGTTTATTTATGAAAAGGCGTACAGGAAAAGAAATGAAAGAAAAGGAAGAATCGTTGTAAAAAGGGAGTATTTGTTTATATTTTTTTCATAACAAAGCCTTATTCCTTCCTATTCGTCGCACCTAACCTCCTAAGTTGTCGACCACCCCACCCCAATAGCTACTAAAGTGTCGCACCATAGTTACTAATTTGTCGCAACATACTTACTAATCTGTCGCCGCTAAGTTACTAATTTGTCGGCGATTAGTCGTGTAACTATTTAAGATTCAATGGCTTTTAGAAGGCCTCTACTAATATCTAATAAAGATTATATAACGATATTCTAAGTTAAGAAGAGGTGTTTTGTTTTGAGAAAATATATACTTTTTCGCTGGGGGAAGAAGACTTTAAACAAAGGTTTTGGGTGCAACCTCCCTTTTGTCGCACATACGTTTTTAGGGTGTTAGGGGCGGTTTTTTGTTGCGCATTTCGGTTGGCGGCTGCACATTTGGGAGTCGGGTTTTATTTTTCTTTTTATAGTTTTTGTTGGCGGAGATGAGGAGGTTGTGCGCAGCAGTTTTGTGTGAAAAACGATTCGGATGAGTAGGCTATTTTGTATCGATTTTTTTGTTTTTTGTTGCCGTCAGTTTTGGGTTCGATAGCTTGACTTTTACGTGTTTTGGCGTACTACAATTTAGCTGCAAATATATTTTTATATATTTGTGTGACAATATATTATAGTCGGCTATGGGGTTGATAATCAGTTCTCCCCACTTTTGCATAATGTTTTTATCTCTCAATATCACCTTAGGTTTATTGTTCGTTTTTTTCTTTCTTATAATCTTGTCGGTTATAGATTCGTTTTTACTCTTTATTTTTCTTTTTATCAGTAGGATTTCTCGGAATTTAGTGTTCGATTTTATCGCTTTCATTGGAATAGAGTTTTCATTTTTCATGGTATTGTCGAGTTTATTTTTTGCTTTTTGTAGATTGAGTTTTTTCTTCCTATTTTGTCGCACCTTTCCATTTTTCATGTTTTGATAGTCTGTAATAATGCTCTTTTATAAGCAAAGATAAGTGAGACAAATAGGGAAGCTATTTTCCTTAGTTTCTTACTCTAATCATGCTATAAATGATTAATAATAAGTTAGTTATGCTTATATTCTTCGTTTTTAGCTTCAAAAAGTACAAAAACTTGTCACTTTTTGTCGCACTTTACTTTTATCAATATTTGTTTTTACTGATATTCAGTCTTTTTAAGCCGCTTTCTTAAGTCAATAAAAAAATATTCCCCATTTTGTCGTTTTTATGCCTTCAAAAGCATGGTAATTATGATTTATACCACAGCTATCGACTGTTATTTTTCGACTATTTAATCTATAAGTCGTAAGAATGTTCCTATTTTGTCGACCCTCACAAATGCTTTTTTTATTTGGTTTTCTTTCCCTATTTGTCGCTCTTTTCATCATATGTTCGCCACGGTTTTTCCTATTCTTGTAATCTTATATGCCCTTCGCACGTGCTGTGCTAAGCCTTCGCACCAAGTGTGCGGAGCCTTTGTAAGATAATAAAACTACCTCCAAACAAGAAATCACTTCTTGAATGGAGGTAGGAAAATAAATTAAATTACCGAGTAAAATTAATCGGATGATAGTCAGCTGCATTACGCAGCGAACGAGTTTTATATTTATAATCAAATAGTTTTATATCATATCGAGGGAAATCCTCAATGCATCAAAAGAGAATCTCTAAGCCGTTAGAAATTTTCTCATAATGGATTGCATATCTCTATATACCTCACTCTCCTTTATTCCGTTAGGCACTCCCTCCCCTCTCGGGGGCTTCTTCATTTATCACCACCGTATAACGATAGTCTTTAAGGTAACGCCTTTTTAGAGGGTTGTCATCATTAGCGTGGAATCGCAAAAATTCCTGAGATGTCTCTACTATGTACCCAAAGTCGCAACGGTAGTTGGACACAAAAACATACTCTTTAGTGAAAGTCAGAGCAACAGCGTGTCCACTGAACATAGGATAAACAGTTGACGACCAATAGCCACCATAGCTACAACGCCATACAGATGACCAGACTCATAGTTACCCAAGGCGGGCAAGTAGAAGTAATTGCCTGCATCAGCTGCAGAAGGAACACCGGATTTGATACTACTTTTAGTATTCATATAGTTAGTCCATGTTTTACGTATGTCAAGTGAACCATTTGCTGATTTCTCAATATCGTAATGATTTTCTGCTTGAAGCACAGACATCTTTTTAAACCACATACCACCTTTTATATAAATGACCCATAGTTGACCATAATTCGTCTGCATCCCAACGAGGATCGCCGTACACGCAATACCAAGACATCTCATTGGCGTTGAGGAGAATCTCACACGAATAGGCACTATGAGTTGGGTAACTCGTTGTAGTAACGAGGATCGCTATTGCTCTGAGCATAGTTACTGTTACTGTTATTGTTCAATACAGGCTGCCATGGATTTGCGCTATTCCATTCGTGACCTGACCAATAATTCTGCTGGGCATCCCACATGTAATAATGGTTACCGTCGTAGTTCTTTACGTCAAGGTTAGCGGTCATATCATAGTACGTGTTGGATGCGTATGATGATGATGGATATGTCTCTGTAATAGTACCTCAACATTCGTTGCTACGTCCTTTACCCAGTAACGTACCTTTAAGGTATGAGTGCCTGGCTTTATTACCATGTAAGCTCCGTTAGTGGTTACACTGGCAGAGTTGTTTGTCAGTGGGAAACCGTTGTTGTAAGTGCTGCCCGACGTTAAATCTTGTGTTGCTAACACAATCTGCTTAGCACCCTATACCTGACGAAGCCGACCAAACTACCTGTGGTTGGGTTGACTGTGTATGTCTCAGCTATATCATTGTCAGAACTTACCTCTATCTTAGTTAAATAACAGTCACGCAAGATAGTATTACTGTGTAAGGCTGGAAAACTAAGTAAAGCTGGCTGATGCTCTAATTCAAACTTAAACTGTTGCTTGCTTGACACCTTATTTGCCGTAGCGGTGCCGTAATCGCCAGCAGTACCAAAGTGCACAGTATTGTCTGGAGCAGTTTGGCTTTGATTAGTTGAGATAGTTACAGAATTGCCACTACTATTCTTACCCAAGTAATAAACTTTATAACTGCTGCTTGCTGTAAACTTACCTGGCACCATATACTTAAAAGATGCAACCTTACTGGTTGGAGCATTCTTACTCTTTGCAATACGCCATTGTCATCCATCACGTAGATATAGTCGCCTGCTCCCAACAGAAGTTACCGCTATTGTAATCTAATGAAGTGCGAGTCGTTGCCTCGTCACCAGCAAAAGAAAGCAGTAAGATTCTTGTCGTTATCACCCTTCTGTACCTGGCGTATTCTGAGCTACATCTTCGTTTGCACAAGAGGCAAAAAGCCAAGACAATGCCACAAAAAGCAGCAAGAGACAAAAGCTGGGTCTTAAATAAATACTTTTTTCATTGTTCGTGTAATCTTAGTTTTGTTAAAACTCACTCTTCCTTAATCTTCCCACGAAGAAGAAGTACTACCATTGTTCTCCTCATCCCATAAATCATCAGACTTAGCAGAAGCCTGCAGGACCAGATGCCTTGTTAGCCTTCTTGTGCTGACTAGGAAAGACGTTTGCATGAGATAAGTCGTTTCACTCATCTGAGCTATCAAGCACACTGGTGCAAGATAACTTTCTCTTTCTTTTGTTTTCATCGTTTCTTTATTTGATAAAATAGTTATTCTTTATATGTAACTTTAATATATCATTGTTGTTATCACTGAAAGGCGGAATAAGTACGCTGAAAATAAATAGTCTCTAAAGACTCTGTTTTTCAACAAGTAGGCATCAAATTTAAAAGTGCCTTCCTGAGAAGTCAACAAAAGAACTATCAACAGAGAGTTTGTAAATTTCTATTAACCTAAATCTGGTGGTCAATCGTTCCCTTATTTTCACTTTCCAAATGCCTATAAATAGACACACCGCTGCGAACAAAGGAAACTCCGCAAAAGTCCTTTGTTTATAAGCGTTACTGGCACGCCTTACGCGCGCGTAGAATAAAACAAAAATGTTGGCTTGGACGTTAGTTGCGCCTGTGTGTGTGTGTGTGTGTGTTAGCAAAATATCTGAAACAACCAAATATAAAGCACTAAAAAGCCAAAGAAATTAAAGTTTTTTTGCTGCGCTATAGTCGTTTGATATGTCATTGCTAATCCATTCACGGGAGCAAAGGTATAACAATATTTTTAGATTTAGCAAGAAAATACTATAGAAATATATGAAATTAAATGTAAAAAAACACAGAATCTCAAAAAGGCAAGATAAAGACAAGCATAACAAGAAAAACCTACCCCAAACTAGAAATCACTTCTTGAATGGAGGCAGGAAAAATAAAATTTAAATTACCGAATAAAAACAATCGGATAATAGTCAGCTGCATCACGCAGCGAACGAGTTATATTTATAATAAAATATTTCATATCACATCTAAAGGAAACCCTTCAATGTATCAAAAGAAGAACCTCTAAGCCGTTAGAAATTTCTCCTACCGTGTTCTATAAATCTCTAACACGTTAGAAATTTACTTGCAACCCGTTAGATATTCTCTATCCTCATCCTCCTTTATCCCATTGGCTCCCTCCCTTTACTTCCTTCGGTCAGTGACCGTTGGTTCGAGGAGGTTCGGAGAGGGACTCTCATAAAAGAAAAATCACAAGGACTACTGTAACGCATCTGCCCTAAATCCATACTGGCGGCGACCGTAGCCCACAATAACATAATCTTTGCTGAAGTTCAAGCAAATGCGTCAATACTGCTCGCTGGATCAGCACTTGACGACATATAGAAGCCTCTGTAGCCAATACCAAGCAGCTGACCTTCAAGATAACGACCAAAGGCAGGTAGGAAAAAAATACTTATCTGCATCAGCCGCAGAAGGAGGAGTCGTAGATACAGACAATCTATTACCAGGTCCGCTTGTTCGCCAATCAGTTCCATCAACAGCAGTATTAGCATTGTATCCCTCAATGTTAGCCTTCTTTTTAAACCACATACCACCTTTATATAAGTGACCCATAGTAGTCCAGAGTTTGTCACCATCCCAACGAGTGATCGCCCTTTACTGCGTACCACGTCATCTCATTAACGTTAGGAAGATTAGCACATGACTCAGTAGCATCGAATCTACCAGAACCGCCACCCTCATGATACCAACGAGAGGCATCACTGTTTTACTCTGAGGATAGTTACTATTCTCACCCCAGTTTACCTTTTGGCTGCCATGGATCTGTGCTATTCCATTCGTGACCTGCCCAATAATTCTGTTTAGCATCCCATATAATACTTTGTACCGTCATAATCTTCTAGGTTGGAGCTAACCTTCATATCGTAGTACGTGTTAGAAGTTGTATGTTGTGGATGGGTATGTTTTCGTAAAAGCACCCTCCACAACCGATACTACGTCTCTAAGCCAATAACGTACCTTTTAGAGTATGAGTACCTGGCTTGATGACCATGTAAGCTCCGTTAGTGGTTACACTGGCAGAACTGTTAGTCAGTGGGAAACCATTGCTATAACTACTACCCGAAGTCAGGTCTTTTGTAGTTAAGATAATCTGCTTGTCCCCTGTACCTGCTACAGCCTCTAAGTTACCAGTAGTTTGGTTGACGGTGTATATCTCAGCTATATCATTGTCAGAGGTTACTTCAATCCTAACCAAGTAACAATCACGCAAATTTGTGTTATTTATATAAGGTTGGAAGACAAGGTAAGCTGGCTGATGTTCTAACGCAAACTCAAACTGTTGCTTCCCTGACACCTTTGTTGCAGTTGCGGTACCATAATCGCCGTCAACACCAAAGTGCACGGTATTATCTGGAGCAGACTGAACCTGTATAGGTGAGATACTTACAGAAGTACCATAGCTGTTCTTACCCAAGTAATAAACTTTATAACTGCTACTTGCAGTAAACTTTCCTGGAACCATATACTTAAAAGATGCAACCTTACTGGTTGGAGCGTTACTGCTCTTCTGCAATACGCCATTGTCGTCCTTTACATAGATATAGTCGCCCTGCTCCCTAATAGAAGTTACCGCTATTGTAATCTAATGAAGTACGAGTCGTAGCCTCGTCACCAGCAAAAAGAAGGCCGTAAGATTCTTGTCGTTATCACCCTTCTGTACCTGTCGTATTCTGTGCTACGTCTTCGTTTTGCACAAGAGCTAAAAAGCCAAGACAATGCCACAAAAAGCAGCAAGAGACAAAAATTGTTTCTTAAATAAATACTTTTTCATTGTTTGTTTTTTTGTAATCTTAGTTCTGTTAAAACTCACTCTTCCTTAATCTTCCCATGAAGAAGAACTACTACCATTGTTCTCCTCATCCCATAAATCATCAGACTTAGCTAGAAGCAGCAGGGCCAGATGCCTTGTTAGCCTTCTTGTGCTGGCTCGGGAAAGACGTTTCCATAAGATAAGTCGTTTCACTCATCTGAGCTATCAAGCACACTGGTGCAAGATAACTTTCTCTTTCTTTTTGTTCTCATCGTTTCTTTTATTTGATAAAATAGTTATTCTTTATATGTAACTTTTATATGTCATTATTGTTATCACTGAAAGGCTGAATAAGTACGCTGAAAATAAATAGTCTCTAAAGGCTTGTTCTCAACAAGTAGGCATCAAGTTAATAGTACCCTTCCTGAGAAGTCAACAAAAGAACTATCAGTAGAGATTTGTAAATTTCTATTAACGTAAATCTGGTGGTCAATCGTTCCTTATTTTCACTTTCCAAATGCCTATAAATAGACACACCGCTGCGAACAAAGAAAACTCCGAAAAGTCCTTTGTTTACAAGCGTTACGGCACGCCTTGCGCGCGCGTAGAATAAAACAAAAAATGTAGGCTTGGACGTTAGTTGCGCCTGTGTGTGTGTGTGTGTGTGTGTGTAGCAAAATATCTGAAACAACCAAATATAAAGCACTAAAAAGCCAAAGAAATTAAAGTTTCTTTGCTGCGCTACTGATCGTTTGATATGTCATTGCTAATACATTCCACAGCCACAAAGGTATAACAAATTTTTAGAATTTACAAGAAGATGCTAAAAGAAATGTATAAATTAAATAAAAAGGACTAGAAAACAGGAGACAAGGTAAGAAAAAGACAGAGTAACAGAAGAAACAAAAGACAGGGTATAGTAAAGACACAGTAACAAAAAGAACAGAAGGCAGAGGAACAAGAACAATAGGGAAACAAAAGAAACTGAAAAGTATAGATAGGGAAAATAGGAGCAGATAAAAAGCTAAGTTTTATAAATTTGCTATATACTCCTATAATAAAATAATAAGGTGGACATTTAATTTTAATAAAGAGCAAAGCAGGTTAACGAATCTGCAATTCTTAGTAGAGAAGAAAAAGGTTTCTGTACCTTTGTACACATAAAACCAAATGACTTTTTACAATGAAACTTCCCAAATCAAAGTTACTTATTGCGGTCGCATGTTTAGTCCTTCCACTTTTGTTTGCTCATGTTCAAAAGATGAAGAAAGCGCAAACGACCACATGCCATTTGTTCCTATCGAACATCATGATTTCACAGCTGATATCCTGCAACCTAATATTAATTATTCAATTCCTATCCAAAGAGACGACGCTAATCAATATTTCTTTTAAGGCTGTAGGGCACCTACGAGGGAACGCTAACCGTTTATGACCCTAAAACCAAAACAGGTAATTCCTTCTAATTTTTGATAATCATGTAAGTGCCAAATTCGAATTATACTTACATCAGTTTAACCTGAGTCCTGTTCCTCTTCCTTTTTACATTATATGCGTTAAAAGAAGGATCAATATGCTTATGACTTACTATACAAAATAATCAAGAATGAAACTTGAGGAAGAATGAAAAGATACATGATTATCGTACAAGACTCATAGGACGAAACAAGAAGAATCCTTCAGAAGTGGCATTCCAATTGTAGTGACCCATATAATTTCTACCCATATCTGACCGATCACCACCAGAATCGTTATGACTTGACCGAATTGTATTTTAATGTCTGTGGAACTATCAACAATACAACGAAAAGAATTAACGGTTTACATAAAAGCCCTATGGGTGCCTTGTTTTTATGACAGTATGGTTCAAAACAATAAAATAAAAGCCGAATTCAACGACGTTTATTTTTATATGCAAATTAAAGAAGACAGCATAGGATAAACTGACTTCCCTTTTAACAAAAGAATAAACTATGAATAAAGAATAGATTATGAATAAAAAGAACAAATACAACCTACTCGTCGCTCTTTTTCCTACTGTTGATAGGCAGCTTTGCCGTTTCATGTACGAAAGACGATGACGCTACGACAGACAACACCTCTACTTTTGCACCTATCGGTAGTGAAGAAGCACTTAAAATACAGAATTCTTTACCCGGTAAGTATAGAGGTAATGTGCATGTTTACGACCCTTCAACCAAGAAGAATTATTACTCCAATTCAAGGCTTGACCTCGACTCTCTAATCATATACATATAACTATGGCTATTTAACCCTGTCACGCGACACGTATGTGCAGCTACACAATATTGAAAAAAACTGGGATAAACGATACACTACCAGAGATATTTACTAAACGAGACAAAGAGGCTAATATAGAACTTGAGGGAATTCGTTTCACCAGTCGCAACCAACAAGACAGTTGCGTATATCGGTTTGAAGTATCACGAGGGGATGTTGACTTCGTAGACCGCAGTCACAAAAACCAAGCGCATGGTATCTTAGAAGTTATTTTAACGGCTACGGATATTATAATGTAAAAACAAGTAAGTTCAAAATTTATCTTCGTCCTTTCAATGCCTACACAATGCTATATCATGAAACCGTGGAATACGGAAGAATTCCACTCACAGGACGTTATCTGATTTATGAACTCACAAAGGTTCAATAAGCTGTACTGACACATCTTCTTTTGTTAGATAATTTCATAACCTAAAAATCAAAAGGGCGTTAATTCCATTCGAATTAACGCCCTTTCGCTTGCTAAAGATGCCCTTTAAGACGCTTACTAACGCCCTTTTGAACCCTTACAAAGCCCCTTTTTGCTTTTACGGCTTTATAACTATTTGATTTTCTGTTGGTTGCAGAGTCGCTCTTGAACTGGGTTTTTGTATGCTTTTTAAGGTGATTTGTTTTAAGGGAGTATAATGTTTTTTTCAAAGTGGGGAAATGCGAGAATGAAATAAGTTTCTCCCGAAATATGAAGTGATAAAAGTAAGTCTACGACACATAATTATTAGCATTACAATACTATAAGCCATGAACTTGTATTCTAATAACACTGCTGCTTTTTACGTCTTTCTTTAATTCTTAAACCATCTATTTCCACCCTTTGATTCTTGTATTCAATCTCCTTATTTAATATGCAGACTTCAATAAATCATCAAACAATAGCCTTATTTAACTCGCTTAGATAAATTTAATAAAGAGAAAAAGCAGGTTAATGAATCTGCAATTCTTAGTACATAGGAATCTGTATCTTTGTACACATAAACCAACGAACTTTTTCAACATAAAAACAGGCGTTCTGATGAACCAAAATATTTTTGAAGATTATCTCTTCAAAGGGTTAAGACCACGGGATAATACAACATTATCTGATAAAAGCATTAGAACTCTTATCAGCGAAAACAAATAAAACTTTACGTGAAATACCTCCCTCCCTATTATTGATTAATTTAGAAACACAAAAAGATGAAACATCCCAAATCAAAGTTACTTTATTGCGGTCGCATGTTTAGTCCTTCCACTTTTGTTTGCTCATGTTCAAAAGATGAAGAAAGCGCAAACGACCACATGCCATTTGTTCCTATCGAACAAAAATGATTTCACAGCTGATATCCTGCAACCTAATATTAATTATCCAATTCCTATCCAAAGAGACGATGCTGACGATTTCTATTCTAAGGCTGTGGGCACCCTACGAGGGTACGCTAACCGTTTATGACCCTAAGACCAAACAGGTAATTCCTTCTAATTTTGATAATCATGTAAGCGTCCAACTCGAATTAGACTCATATAAGTTTAAACTGAATCCTGTTCCCCTTCCTTTTTACATTATATGCGTTAAAGAAGGACCAATATGCTTATGACATACTATACGAAATAATCAAAAAAATAAAACTTGGTGGAAGAAAGACAAGCTACGTGATGATCCCACAAAAACTCATAGGAAGAAACAAGAAGAATCCTTCAGAAGTGGCATTCCAATTGTATAACCCATATATGTTATTCTCAAGTATAATCTATATCCACCAGGATCGTTATGACTTGACTGAATTGTTTTTTTAATATCTGTGGAACTATCAACAATACAACGAAAGAATTAACGGTTTACATAAAGCCTGTGGGGGCCTTGTTTCATGACGGTATGTTTATAAACAATAAAATAAAAGCCGAATTCAACGACGTTTATTTTTATATGTAAATTAAAGAAGACAGCATAGGATAAACTAATTTTTCCTTTTTACGAAAAAGAATAAACTATGATTAAAGAATAGATTATGAATAACAAGAACAAATACAACCTACTCTTCGCTCTTTTTCCTATTGTTGATAGGCAGCTTTGCCGTTTCATGTACGAAAGATGATGAAAATACAACAGACAACACCTCTACTTTTTGCACCTATCAGTAGAGAAGAAGCTGTTAAAATACAGAATTCTATACCCGGTACGTATAAAGGTAATGTGCATGTTTACGACCCTTCAACCAAGAAAAATTATTATTCCAATTCAAGGCTTGACCTCGACTCTCTAATCATATACGATGACCGCAATATTGTCTATAGCCGTTTAACATTGCCACGCGACACGTATGAGCAGTTACACAATATTGGCAAAAATGGGATAAAACGATACACTACCAGGGATATTTACTAAACGAGGACGAAAAATAATTCTTTAGTACTTGAGGGAATTCGTTTCAGCAGTCACAACAAACAAGACAGTTGCGTATATCGGTTTGAAGTATCACGAGGGATAGTTGCCTTTATAGACCAAGGTCACAAAACACAAGGATACTTTAGAACTTATTTTTAACGGCTACATGGCTATTATAACGTAAAAACAAGTAAGTTCAAAATTTATCTTCTTCCTTACAATGCATACGTAATACCATATTATGATACCTTTCAAACCACAAGGATTCCACTTACAGGACGTTATCTGATTTATGAATTCACAAAGGTTCAATAAGATGTACTGACACATCTTCTCTTGTCAGATAATTTCATAACCTAAAGAAATCAAAGGGCGTTAATTCCATTCAGAATTAACGCCCTTTGGCTTGCTAAAGATGCCCTTTAAGACGCTTACTAACGCCCTTTTGAACCCTTACAAAGCACCTTTTGAAAACCACCTTCGCAACTACTTGATAAAAAGCGACTTACAATAGCACAAAAACTGTCCATTCTTAGCTCTTTTATCAGCCTTTTTACTTGATATTTTTGTAAAGGGATTTTCATAACGCTGGGTGCTGCATCCTCTCACAGATTTATAGTTGACGAGTTAACAAGTGGATAAGTTAACCAGTTGCTTGTAGACAGAGTAAATAAAAGACAGAGTAAATAAAAAAACAGAGTAAATAAAAGACAAAGTAACAGATGAACAAAGTTCTTTTTAGTAACAAGTTAGCAAGTAAACGAGTTGCTCGTGCTGAATTTCTGTTTTAACGTTCTGTGTCATCAATAACCTTTAGGTTTCTGTGTGTCCTATAGACTCTGTTTATCTGTGCTGTCTGTGAGAAAATAAAGAAATAGCGACTCTATCACAACATTCTCTCACAGATGACACAGAGGAACAGAAAGAACAGATTTCCTTTTTATACACTCAAACGCTCAGAGACCTAAAGGTCGGGGAACTCACAGAGAGTTACTTGTGCTGACGAACCCTCCTATCTTTCCATAAAAAAAGCAAGTTGATAAGTTTATTACAACTCATCAACTTGCTATGATTTAACTAAACTTGTCAACTAACAAAGTCGACTACCATCCCTTCTTTGTTTGCTGGGTCTGATGGCTTTGCTGTGACTGCTGTGTTTTAGAATCGCTGTTAACGCATACTGGGCGAATACTATACATGTTGTACTTAGGATTGTTACCACTTCCGCAGCCGTTAACAGTACCTGGATAGAGCCAGCCATTGTTCATGTAGTAAGCTGAGAAAGCTGCTGCTTGTTTATAGTTACAGCTATTCGCATTAGAAGTCCAGTAGTAAGCCTGACCGCCTGGACGTTGGAGACGTGGTGCACAATCGTTGTACTCAGTGTAAGCACCAGCGAATGGGAAGAACACACCCTTATCGATATCCTCCTTAGAGAACTTCTTCACGCATGTGTTGCGGTTGTAATACTTACCAACAAAGATACCATTTGGACAGTTTGTTTTACCAATAATACAGCCGTTCTTGTCGAGTACCTTACCCTTATTGCAAGCAGGAACGGTTGGGTCGAAGAGCACACCAACGATGATGTTGCAGCCCTCTTGATAATAACCTACATACTCACCAGTCTTTGCCATCAGCTTTTCGAAGTCAGCCTTTGTAGGCATCACCCACTGACCATTAGAAGCATAGTAAGCAAGGTCGCCATAGCATTTATTCTCAATCACACCCTGAAGATTGCCCATGTGGTATGAGTGATAACGTGAATAATCGTAGCTGTAATTATTCCTGCTGCAATACTACCCCAACGGAAGTGGTCGAAAGCAGAGGTACTGAAAGCACGTGGGAGGAATTCTGGGCAGAGGTTGAAAGGATTAGAATTAGTATAGAAGTAATCCCATGCCTGCTTAGCAAGTCTATAACCTGGAACCCAACCCTCTACTTTTTGTGCAAGGATCATACTGCAAGTTATACTTTTCCCCTATCTCTTTCCATCAATATCAACCCATGGACATGGTGATTTAGTAGCATTAATAGTATACTCATAGTACTTTGCCGCTTGATAATTTAGTGGTTCAGCGACTGTAGCATAATACCTATCTCCACTTACAGTTTCAATAACATAGGTAGGCTTGAACTTATCATCTGGGAAAAGTGCTACATAGAAAGTCTCTAACGGAGTATCAGCTGTTATTCTCAAGTTACCTTTAGGCTCTCATAAGTCATCTTACCTGTAGCAAAAGATCAAACGTAGCCTCATCATAAACGTTCTGAAGGGTTACATGCTTAATATCGCTCACTGGTTGACCTTCAAAAACAACTTTAAGACATAGAATCGTGTACTGACGTTGCAAGCGGAAGTTTGCCCATACATCTTTACCAGCTGTATTGACATTCTTCAACTTACCCCAAGCATAATCAAAATATCTAAGATTCTCCATTGTTCCGTTCTGTCTACGAACAACAAGCTCGCCCTTGTGATAGAGTGTATTCTCTGATAAGCCTAAATCAACCTTACCCATGTTCTCTCTATAAACATGTCTAAATGGATAGAAAAAGGGCTAACTCATCACCCTCTTTCCAATGGATATCGCCCTCTAAGATTGAGATCTACGACCATCACTAATAGCAGTCAGATAGTCATATCCTTGAGGATTTGTTACGTTATAGGCAAAAGAGTCGGTCACCTGCATTCCATGTAATTCCATCCGTCAGTGATATATTTGTACGTGTCATAGGAGCATTGTCCTGCGCCAATACAAACGTACGAGTTGATGAACCGACTAATTCGGAATGTTCTTCAGCATTCTCAGATGAACAAGATACCAGACCAAGAACTGCTACACTAAGCAATAAAGAGTAAAGATTTTTAATCATCATGATTTTAAGTTTTTTTAGTAATTAATCAACAAATACTTTTTATTCTTCGTTTGAAGTAAAAAGAATCCATTTGTTACTGACTTTGGAGTAGACTTGCTTGGATGTTTTTGTACTACCACAATCACCACATCCGCCACCTCCTTTGTTTCCACCACCTTGATTACCACCACCAGGAGTGAAACCATCATTTTTCTGCCGAAGGGCTTCCTGCTAATAAGTAGCCTTCATTCTCAACTTTTTGTACACGCTGTGTACGGTTTCAAATAACTTTTCATACTCATTCTAATTTTTGGGTTATTTCAATTTAATTTTAGGAACTATAAGTTCTATATATATGCATCGAGCCAAGTTCTATCTGAAGATGTAACAAGATATAGCAAGTTAACCTACGAAAATCTCCTTATATATAAGAGGTATTGTACGCAAAATCCAGATATACTATACGCATTTTTTAAGTGTAACATAAAAGTTTGACGAAGAAAGATATACAAAAACATATACACAATTAGATTTCTATTGATAAAAATAACTAATAAAGTTTTTACGAATCTGACATTCTTAAATTACGTAATTTTTTCGTGTTAAAGAGGCTTTCAAAACCGCAAAAATCTGACTAAAATAAACAACCAAAAATACAACATAAGTTGAGCGAAAAAGTAAGGCTTAACTCCTTTAAGCCTAATAAGTTTACGTGATAAGTGTAAAAAAATTATACTTTACGAGTGCTTTTTAAGGTAAAAAACCTGATTAAAAAGAGATATAAAAAAACTTACTTTTTCAACTCAAAAAGATAGTACTAAAAAGGGGCAAGTTTTATACATTATAAAAATACAGTTTTTGCTATTAGCATTAACTTATTTTTCTTCTATCTTAAAATCTCAGTAACAGAATTAGGCTAACAAATAAAACAAGTCGACAAGTTGACACATTTCATGTTAAAAAGCATATAACTTACCTGCTTTTTTAGACACAACTCAAAAACTCATTAACATCTAAACATGTAAATTTATGCATATAACTTGTATTTTTAATCTACAATCTAATTAAGATAATTGAAAAAAAGTTTTTAATTTCTTATGTTGATTAATGTCTATTTGCTTGGCTCAGACAATAATTAGGGTTTATTGAAATTTGGAGTAATAAGAGTGCTGCCTAATTTTTATAATGTTGATATAATACACACAGCGAAAAAGGAGGGTATGGAGTATTTCCATACGTATAACGTTAGAAGGTTAGGAGGGGGTTTAAATGCATGTAGCGTAGGTTGTTTGCTCCCCCTATTGTTGCTCTTTTGTACTGTACTGTCTGCACTTCCGCACTATTTTTCTGTCTTTTCCGAAATATGGAGTGATAAAGTAAGTCTACTACATATAAATGTCACACAGAGAGGGGGAGAACACGGAGGGGAAAAGCAGACAATCTCACGGAGGTGCCGAAGGCACAAAAGAGCGACAGAGCCGTAGTGTACGTGTTGCTGATACCTTTGGTAATAAACATTTTTAAGAAATCTTGCAAACCACTGCTTTGTAATGAAGTAGACAAAATATTAATAAAACTCGCAAATATCCTCTGTTTCTCCATGCACCAACGGTGCCTCTGTGCCTAACGATTGCTGCTATATAAAACCTCCGTGTTCTCCTTTTGCTCTGTGTGACCTTCCTTCAAAGTTCTAACCTCAAAAGGTATCACTCCATATTTCGGAAGCACCTTAGGTTATCATTTTTATATAATGACGCCTTTTAGTATGTTGTCTTTTTCTTTTTTGAAACAGAGTATAACTTTTTTTGTTGTTGGAAGTTATGATTAATTCTTAATTTTTGCAACATAATCATTAAAAACAAAACTTATATGAAGTATTTAGCCCTATTACTTGGTGGTGCGCTTGCCTTTACAGCTTGTTCGAAGGTGATGGACGGGGATAATATTGTTAATGTTGACAATAGTCGTCCAGGTGATAAGAATAGTTCGAAACCTGTTGCTCCTAAAAAGATAGTTCTTGATCTTATTGCAAAGATAGAGACTTACTCTGGACCGAGACAAGAACCTATTAAGACAGAGATTTTTTAGTTATGATAGTCAGAAGTCGTCTTGTTGGTATTTCAAGTACTGAACCAAGGTATTTTTACACAACCCGCAATGATTGGTAAGGGTACTTACTCTAAGTCTGAGTATGTTCTTCAGCAAGAGGGTCACGATTCAAAACTATTACTCCTGAGTGGAAGGCTACTCTCTCGTTGGATGGTCAGGGCAGAGCTGCCAAGTTTGTCTATGAGTCGGCTATTGCTGCCGTGCCTGATAGAATTAGAACGCCCTATATTCATCTTCACGATCAGTTTGTTTATGATAAGGATGGGCATCTGACTTCTTGGTTTAATCATAATCGTCATTGGTTAGTAAATATTGCTTGGACGAATGGTAACATGTCGGCAATACGACTTACTGATGGCAAGACGCTTGTAAATGATTTGCACATGACAAGCAGTTACTCTACCCTTCCAAATAAGACTTTTCCAGATTTGAATCTGTATCTTATTAGGTCTTTTCTCTTTGAACATTGTGTTCGCTTTTGGCCTGATCAGTTTGGTCTTCGTTCAGATTATTTGGTTAGTCAGATGACTGTTTATTTTTAATAAAGAGCCTCTTACTCCTGAGAATATTACCTATAAGTTAGATGCGAAGGGGCGTCCAATAGAGGTACTTAATGTTGGTTCAAATAATTGGACTTATAAGTATGTTATTAGTTATGTAAACAATTAATTTGTTTTCTTACCTGAACCTTGACTATTAGGGTATATCATAACTTCTGTTTATGGTGTGCCCTACTTTTTTATGAGTCTTTAGCATTTTTGGATTGATACCTCTTGCGTTCAGAACTTTGATGTACTGTCACATAAAGCAAAAGGAGAACACGGAGGATTGTTTATATCAAAGGTATTGTAGATATGAATGCACCGTTGTACGCAGGTTTTTCGCTAATTCGGCACTCAAATTCTTATCAAACTCGTCGATTATACAGAAAATTTCAGTAACTTTATCCTTGGTAATCATCGTTCAAAAAATGTAATCTATTGATAATCACCTATAAAGATACGAATTTTTGACGAGATTACCAACTTTTTCAAGCCTTTTTCTTATCCCGAACTCGCGCTTGTAATAATGCTTACGCAGATGTTTTTCCAGACTGATTTTTGGATAATGCCTACAACTTATGGGAATGATATTGCGTATTGCCTCAAGTCACATTGTGGGGTAAGGGGATATTGTAGGTAAAAAGTGGGTGCTTCAAGTTCAAATTATCTGCAAATTCAGTAATGAGAGGATGTGTACACGCAAGAAGGACATTGAAAGGCTTAGTTGCGGATTTGAGGCTATACTATATTAAAGTTTCATCTTCACCCCTATCTCTGCCACCTTCGCAGCATCATAATCGGCCTTGATGCGAGCATAATCTCTGCCGCCATACGAGCTTGGAAACAAGATAATAGAATGGCTCTCCATACTTCTCCAGCACCACATCGATATATAATATCTCCTGCCTGCAGGCGCATCATGGGCAGATGGTCGTATCTGAAGCGTACCTCCATCACTCGACAGTTATACTGACGTGCCTCCACCAAATGGTCAAACATGCTCAGATCCGTCGTAAAGTAGGCCTCGTCAATACCGCAAAACAAGTGGAATTTGCCCGCAATCAGGGTGAAGACTACGCCTTTGAACTTATTGTTTTTTATACGCCATGTAAGAACCATGATACGCAAAAGGCAGGTGGGCGTAAGAGGAAAGTGCCTCTAAATACTCCGCCTCGCTGATGCGTTGGCAGTCTTGAAGTCGTACAGTCGTGCCACAGCCATCGCCTCATCTTCATGGTACACACCTCTTGCCACACCCTCTTCTTCTCTGAAATCGTGCACCACCTGTCCACCTCTAAGATAGGCATATTCTGGCCAATCATAGCCGTGAATGAGCAAATACGAGTCTCAACAGATGCGATCCCGACGTATGATAATCTCGTGAAGTATATCTTGCGTGGGCTCAACGCTTTCACGGCGTGGGCTACCGGCCCGCAAGCCTCTATCTTGAGCATCAGGCTGCTCTCTGACAACGCATGCGCCGTCTCAAAACCATAGTCTTGCCACAGACACCTCCACACCTCTGCGAGCCGTCTCTCTATCTCTTCCTGCTCCGTCTGCCAGTTGCTGCGACGCAGCGGAATCACCACCGAGAAGCGCATCTGCTCTCCGCTTCCCGTGAGCAATCCTATCTCCGTCAGCTCATAGGTGTACACCATCGAGTCTTTAAAAGCAAGCACTCTATTCTGCCCTGCGGCAATCTTCTGATGCGTCAGTGCCTCTATGGCTGTGGCAAAATTGTCTTCCCGTTCGATGTGATAGCTCTCGGTCGGTGCTTCCTCGCTCGCTGGCAATGCATCCGTGCCGTCCTCCGCCTTATCTGCCGACGTCTCCATCTCCAGCACGTCACGCTTCTCGGCCCGCTTCTTGGCCCGCTTCTTGGTGTAATGCTCTGCCCAGATGATCGCCCCGCCAATGAGCAGACCAATCACTGTCGGTCCCTTACCGCAAACGGCAACGACCCCTAAGACCAATGCTGTCAAGACAATAGCAATGAGCAGCCATTGAAGTATAGAGTTGATAAAATGATGGTTCATATATGGTTTACCTTACCTTAATTCCGCAGCATAAATTCTTGTGAGAACTCCAAGTGTCTGAGAAACAAAGTTCTCAAAACACGTGGATATGTCAGAAATTTCACCTATCTTGGTGCTGCAAAACATAACAAGTAAGCAAAAAAATCTGACATGACAAAGGTAGCAATTAAAAACGTGAATATCACTTCTTTCGGTGGAATTTATCACATTTTTGGACGTTTTTCAAAGTTGGGCTTTGAAAAACTTACCGAATCTGTATTGGGTAAACGTGGAAGTAGCGGCAAAGCATTCTGTTATGGAAGTATTTTTTTGTGGTTTTTCATACTTCCCCATTGGTTTGGGTGGGATTTTGTGCTTAGAAAAGAGCCAAGAAACACCGAAGCACCTCATATCAACATATAGAGCCCCCAAAAAGACGTCTCAACATATAAAATTTTTCTCACAAGAAAAAAATACTGTGGAATTAAGGATATAAGAGTTTTTGTTTTATTCCTCTATATTTCAGATGATCATTTTGTTTCCTTTCATTGTTTTTGAAGTATTTTTTTCGTTTTTGCTGTCACTCCTCTCACTCAGTTTTTATGTTGTAAACTGTTTGGTTTATAGTTGTTTTATTTTTAATTGTTAAAAGTGACAGCAACTTTAATCTAAACTCTTCTTGTTAGTCTTTTAAGTCTTTTTCATATTTGTTTGTCATCCTTTTTTTGTCTACCGCCTGTTTTTGTCTTTTTATCTCCGAATCTTTTTATTTTATATTTTTCGGTTCTTCCGTTAAATGCGTAGATTGTTTATAGAATGAGATTAATCACATAAATGGAATAATTACCCCCATTTAGATGGTTTTTATAAAGGGGATAAACTATATGATAAACGTATTTAGCTGCGATATCGATCTGTCTTCTACAAACAACTTATTCCCCCGTTAGTCGAAGTTTGTAAACTATTTTCATGTGTTTCAAAACCAACACATGCTCTTTTGGCTTCTAAAAGACGCCCAATTGGCTTGCAAAAGGTGCCCTTTAAGACCCTTAGTAACGCCCTTTTGAAGTCCAATTAAGAACCTTTTATTTTACTACTTAGTAACTACTTGATTCTCTGTTGATTGCATACCTACTTCTTATATGTTTTTTGGCGTTATTTATAGATATTTTCTTTGAAATTATGTAATAATTTTTCAAACTTTTGTCTACAAGTTTTCGAAGTCTTAAAATGAAAAGGTTTTCAATGAAAGAGGATGATAATAGGATAGAATGTTGACTGTCTTAGCCATATTTTTTTGTTTAATGAGTAACCTCAGCTCTTACGTTAAAAGCAATACGAAAAGCGTCCACACATTTAACGGAAGAGCCTTTTTCTTTATGTTACTTTGTCTTTATGTCATTCTGTCTCTCTTATAGCTCTGTCTTTTTTTTGTTATTCTGTCTCTTTTTCATCTTTTTGTCGCACATTCTCTCCCCTATTTTTCCTCTCACTTTTAGCTATCTTTTTACGGTTTTTATCTCTTTATTTTTTTGATATTTTTGCTTGAATATTTAAGTATATAAAAATACTTTTTATCGTTTTATTTCTTTGTTTGTTTATCTACTTTATTTTTTTCTTTTTGTTGTTTATTTATTTAAGTGTGTTTTTAATTTAATGTGTTATAATATAATTCTATATTTATATAAGAATATAATATTATCTTTATGTACTTAGCTTTTTATAAATATATAAATATGTTTTTAGCGTATATAGATGCTTAAACAAGGAAGTATATAAATATGTTTATGTTTTGTTTTTGTCCCTTCTTACTTATAATATATATAATTATGTAAAACTATATTATCCCCTTATGCATTTATTTTTTTCTTATATTACTGCTTAATTTTCTTTTTTTCTTTATTCGTGGTTTATTCTTATATTTATCTTTTTTTCTTTTTACATATTCTTCTTAAATCTCTTTTTTTATTGGTTGTTACTTTTAATATTTGGTCTATTTTTTTCTTTTTAATTCTCTTCATACTTTTCTTTCTTGATGCTTTGTTGTTTTTTTGTACTTTAGAAGCCCTTTTCTTTGTTTTTCAATCTTATTTTTGAGTTCTTATTCTTTATATAATTTACTTTCGAGCCATTCTTTTTTATATCTTAACTACTTGTATATTAATATTCTATATATTTATTGAAATCATTATTTATGTTTTTTTATTTCCTTTTTATATTTGTCTCGATCCTTATTTGTTTTATTTTCGAGCGTCTTGTGTCAGCTTTTTTTAATAGCTTTTTTCTTTCTTGTTTTCGATGAAAATCATTGTTTTTTAGTGTTTTTTTCTTTTGTTTCTACTTAGTATTTTTCTGTTGTTCTCTTTTTTTATTCTTTCCCCAATATCTGCAGTTACCTATTGATTATTAGTATTCTGTATTTTTTTATATTCATGTAATTATATTCTTGTGTTTTTCTTTCATTTCATCGAGCCTTTTTTTATTACTGCGTTGTCTCATGTCACTGATCTCCTGCTGTTTTTTTCTTATACGCCATTATCTTTGGCTTGTAATATATTTGTTCTTTTTGTCGTCATTATTTTTCTTTTGCTCTATTTTATGTTTTCTGCTTTTTCTTCTTCCTCTTCCTGACTTTTGCGTATGTATTTGCATAATTATTCCTTTATGTATCTCTTTAATAATATAAATATATAGTTACTTTTTATGTTTATCTCAAAAAGTATAGAAATATATAAAAAAATACAAAAGTGTTTTATGGTTAATTCTTATCCTTTTCTATTTTTGATATTTATTTATTTACATCTTTGCTTATAAATAGCAGTAAATAAATACACAAATATATAAAAAGATTAAAAGTGTAAAAGAGTAAATATTTTTATTGTGTTTTTGCTTTCTTATCTTTTTATCTTTCTCATTAAAAAAATGTTTAGATGTATTTTGCTTGTTTCGATAAATAAGTGTATATTTGCAAGTATAAAAATATAACCACATCAATATGTGTGTATTTATTTGATTCAACATTTATATAAATATATATGAAATTAAAGACTTTTTCTATTACACACCTAAAGAGGGCCAGCTTTCTAAATTGGAGCTTGGGCCTGTTTCTTGCTTTTAGTGTTTTCAATTTGATTGACGGATGGGTATCAGTGCCCAATGCTGGTCAAGGAGTTCTTACGAATGCTTTTGCGACAGTGCAGTCGAGTGGCTTTTGTTCGTCTTATCGAGCATTCTGTCATTGTAGCAACAAAGTTGGCGATGCTGGAGGTATTTCGTAGATGCTTAAATAAGAAATGGTGATAAGGCTGCACAGTTGACAGTCACTATCATGATGGCGCTTATCTTTTGCTTGTTAATTGTAGGCATTTTGCCAAAGTTTCTCTTTACTGAAGAGGAGGAAATGATGGCACTTCTTCATGGTGGTTTACCATCATATTTTACAAAATTTCTCGAAAGTAGCTTTCCTTGTGCTTGCTATTACGAAGTTAGTTTTATTTGTGCAGTTAGTGCGTACTTATGCTGGTAAGATTCGTTTATTTGGTACATCTTTGTTTGGTTGTCAGGTTTTGATATGGTTGATAGAATCCGCATACTTTATTGTATATACATTTGTTGGCGGTGCTACGATGACAGTCATTACGAATATTTCTACCATTACCTCTTTGATAAACTTCGTTCTTGCTTTGATTCCATTCTGCGTGTTAAAGACGACAATGGTAGTTGAGGAATAGAGAAGGAGAATTAAGAGGCTAAAATTAGTTTCGTTGCTTCCCTGCTCGACTCTACCTTATAGATCTTAGAAAGATGAACTGCTCTGATGAGAAGGACGAAAAAAAGTGATTCATAACTTGAGAATTTGCGGGTAGAGGGGAGACGAATTTAAAAATATCGCAGAAATGAGCCCCTGATGAAGTGGAGGAGAATTGACAGAAAGAAAGCGTGCTGAGTAGAATATATATTAAAAAGGTAAGCGTTCGTGCTGTCATGGAAACAATATTGATAGGTATAAATGTCAAAATGATATTTTAATACTGTCAGCGTTGTTGATGTAAGGAGATAAAATAGCGCACGAAAGGCGTAAAAAAAGCAATTTGAAAGGAGAAAAGTAATGAAAAGTCCTTTCTTCGCTCAAAAAGTGAGAATCGTCACGAAGAGAGCAGTAGGAGAAGTAGCCAACTCGAAAAGAGTCCAAAGGTGGACGAAGTAGAGAAGGCAAATACGTAAATAGATGAACGAATGAAAATATAAATATTCGAACGCGTAAATACGTAAATAAAGAAACAGATAAGAAATTAAAAATATAAATATATAAACAATGAAGAATAAGAAAATTGTTTTTCGCAAATCAGAAAGGTGGAGTAGGGAAGAGCACGTTGTGCATTCTCTTTGCCAACTATCTCGCTGCAAAGGGTAAGGATGTATGTATTATCGATACCGACTTGCAGAAGACGATTCTGATGCAGCGTCGAAAGGATAAGCTCGATCATGAGGGCGAGGAAGAACCTTATAACGTGCAGGACTTCGACGTGACTAATGTCGAGACAATGCAGACACTGGTTGACTCAGACTCACAGGTAGAAGGATTCGTGTTGTTTGACTCACCAGGTAATATCAGTGAGGACGGTCTTGCTCCGCTCTTCGTAGGTGCCGACTACATCGTCTGTCCTTACGAATACGAGGATAAGGCGTTAGACTCAACGGGCGTCTTCGTGCAGGTGCTTAACGTGTTGCGCGAGCATAATCCACAGATGACCGCACAGTCTTCTTCGTCCCCAACCGCATCGACCCACGTATCGGTACGGCTGAGGAGCAGGAGATGATGGCGCAGAACAGATGAGGGTGTTTGGTAATTTCGGACGTGTCACACCAGTCGTCAACAGCCGTGCGACACTGGAGCGTACAAACACTTTCGAATTGCTCGGTACACAGCGTGATGCGGTGAAGAAGGCGTTTGATTATATGCTGAGGAGGATGAAGTAAAAACCTCCCTCAGCCCCCTCCGAAAGAGGGGAGTGCCTAACGGGATGAAGTTGGATAAAAAAATCGGACAATGTAATTTGGATAAAAAGTTAAGCAGATTAGGTTGGACAAACGATGTTAGACGATGCTAACAGAGAAGACTTCAAGAGGGCGCAATAGGGGAGAGAGGCTGACAAAGGACACACAAAAGAAAGAGTAATGAGAAGGTCCCACGTTTATATATAATAAAGTAAAAACAAAGAAATTAAGATACAATGGCTAAGAAGAAGAAAACAATGGTTGTGATGCCTGGTGCAATGACCGACTTGGCACATAGCGTACAGAAGGGTGCAAGACCAGCTCCTACAACTAACGTAGAAGATAATACGACTGACGAGCAGGCTGAGATAGAGGTTGAGTCTATCCAATATGATACAACTGCCGTTGAGCAGGAAACACGTACGCAGGTTGCGAAACAGCAGCCAGAGGAGTATGCTGGAGCCTATTGGAGATGTTGACGAGCCTGCTGCACCACCAACGATCCCTGCAAGTCCGTTTGGTCGTGTAGAGCCAAAGCAAGAGGCTGTAGACCGCAAGGATCGTACTGCACCAGCTGCAAAGAAACTTCCAAAGGCGGAGGGTAGACAATTAGCACGTGAGTATTCGCTTGCTAAGGACAGCGGTGAGGATAGCTGGCAGATCTTCCTTGATATGGCACGCGACTATAAGGCTCGCGACTCTCGTTTGGCAACGGTTTATATCGACTCAGATCTCAAGGGTGTCCTCGATCGTCTGAAGTCTGCTACGAGTGTGAAGCTTCCTTCAACAGCCCTGCTGAGTGCTATCGTTGCCCGCTTCGTATTCGAACACGAGAAGGATATTAAGAATGCGATATTTGGAGAGAGCTTGCTGTAAAAACTAAAAATACAAAACAACAAAACAAAACCAGCAGCCCCAACTGGCCCCTTCTGACCCCTCCCCCATAGGGAGGGGAGTGAAATGCGGATACCCCTTGGATTGGTTGACGAGTTTACAAGTTACTTGTAACGATAGATTATAGTTAATATCGGTAATCATGAGTGTTACCTTTGAACTCTTTTACCTTTGAACTTTGAGGTTTGAACTTTGAGCTTTATGATTTGTTTTTTTAATCCTTGAGCTGTTACCTTTGAACTTTGAGGTTTGAACTTTGAGCTTTATGATTTGTTTTTAATCCTTGAGCTATTACCTTTGAACTTTGAGGTTTGAACTTTGAGCTTTTATGATTTGTTTTTAATCCTTGAGCTATTACCTTTGAACTTTGAGGTTTGAACTTTGAGCTTTATGATTTGTTTTTTTAATCCTTGAGCTGTTAACTTTGAACTTTGAGGTTTGAAGTTTGAACTTTATGATTTGAGTTTAATCCTTGATTTTTTTCCCAATTAAACATTTTACCAACATCGGTAATCATAATTATGACGTACTGATGAGAACTTCGTTCGAATAATTGTGAATTTTGAATTATGAATTACCAATTTTGAATTTTATCGAATAAAGGAATATATAGAATGAAGTCATTGATTATAAGTAGTGTTTTTTTATTTTTAGCAATATTAAGCGTAATATATGCGATAAATTATCTTTTCTATCGTTTCTCTCCTTTTCGTATGTTGCCAAGCATCAAGACCCTTCCTGCAAGGGGTATCTTTGGAGTAATTATAGCTATATTCGCCTACTTTGGTGCACTCATTTATTTTACCATTTTTAATAGAGAAATAAACCAGCTCTGTTCTGGGAATATGTACATATATCTACCTATAATTCTGACAGTTCTGTTGGTAGTTGCGATAGTAGGTATTTTTCGATACGAGAAACGTGTTTGGCTACGTCATAATCTCAAATATAGTAGATTGATGCTGCCCTCATGGAATAAAGGTTTAAAGAATTTATGTGTGTCAATAAGTAAGATAGACGATATTGCTTATGGTCGTGGCGTAAGTTTCTCATGGTTTGATGGATCTTTTATTTCCGCAGGAAGACACAGAGTGGTGTTTGAATTCTATGAGGATCGTTTTTCTTACAAAGCGCAATACGCGTAATGTTATTTATAAAAAGGAGATGGACTTTAATTTCCGAGCAGATACGGTTTATCTGATAGAGGTACTTCAAGAGAGACAGACCTTCCAAATCACGGCAGATACGACACGGAATAATTTACTTTGAACTTTGAGGTTTGAACTTTGAACTTTATGATTTGAACATTGAACTTTGAGGTTTGAACTTTGAGTATTGAACTTTGAACTTTATGATTTAAACATTGTTGGTACCTTATAAAAAGATTCAGCATAGAGCTTGTCAGTACAAACTTTATGCTGAAATATTGTTTTTAAGGGATGACTATGTGGACGAGGTGGCAAGTGGACGAGTTTTCATCACTCATTCGAGTTTTAACACTCAAAAGTTTGGATAACTCACTTATTTTCTCTATTTTTGCTTCCATAACAGTTTTTGTTGTTTTGTCTTTTAAAAATCAGTTGTTTTTGCGATTACTAATTTACAAAAGAAAAATTCGACAAACTGTTATTTTTTTCTATCTATTTATTTAGGTGGGAAACTTTAGTAAATAATCACTAAATTATGAATGGATACATTTTTAACGACGACCCAAAATACGCATGGCTGGGTAGTTTATGAGAATGATATATCAACAGACTATCAATTTTTTTTTCAGGGAGATTTTATTGCCTCTCCCCCCACTCTTTTTTATCGCGTTTCAAAAAAAGCATATATGAAAAAAAGGTTGAAAAAGCCATACTCTTAGAGTCATCAGGACCAGAACTAGTAAGTAGACGCTTGAAAAGAGGGCTTTTAGAAGCAACATCAAAAAGTATTCAATTTTTTGATGTTGAGCTATTTTGTGAAGGTGAAAAGATAGAAGGGTTCTATGCGGCGAATTTACTTTATAAGATTAATTGTGTTGATATAGAGCGCAGCGAATTTCGCCTAACAAATTTCAACCCGCAAGAGCCTGAATATATGTTTTACTACATGAGGCTAAAAGAAAATCTTTTTAAGAGGCTCGATATAGATATCGTTCGTTGTCGAGAAATGCATCGTTGTATTGTTGTGAATGAGAAAATTAAGAAAGTGTTATTTGACGCAGGCTTAAAAGGGGTTGCAGTTTAGTGATAGTATAGACATTACTCCTCAAGAAAGGTCTATTTCGGAAAGGATATAAACCATGGGGCTGTCTGGAAGTTCTTGTGGGATTGCAATGTCCCTTTACACGAATGGTTCTGGCAAAGCCTTTAAGGCGGAATGCGATGATATCGTAGCTAATCATAATAAAAATAGCCCCAAATAATTTTCATTGATGAAGTTTTTCAGAAACGAGTAGGAAGTATATTCATTGTACCACTGTTCTTGCCTAGTGAATGTACTGATAACATCAAGAGCTATGCTTCTGTTGACTTTCCCCCAACAGAACGCTATGCTTTCGGTCGGTTGATAGAAGTTGACGAATCTGGTGGGGATTTGGTGGAAATTTTCAACTATATAGGAGCAATACCGAGTTCTCCGATGGGGATAGTAAAATTCTGGGCTTATGTTTAAGCCTTTACATATAAGTTTGGGGTTCAAAAAGAAAAGGTGGAGATTTATATTTGAAGACCCAAACTATGACAAGATAAAGGGATTCTAATTATCAAGAAATTACATTCCTTATGGGAACCCCAGAGATGCCTACCCTTTGGGTTGGGGAGAGTACAAAAGAACAACTGTTTATGATTGTGAGAGCTACAGAGAATGGTTAGTATTTACTCCAACCGAAGTGGAAGGATTAATTAAGGAGTCAATTTAAGGAATGAACTATTGACGAAATCTTAGGTTCTTCCGTTAAATGGATAGATATATCCCATTAGGTATATATAAAAGGGATAAACTACAAGATATAACGTAGCAAAGGCAAATTAAAAATATGTCTATCCATTAGCATGTCTTTTTGTCTTTTTACAAACAGTTTATTCTCTTATTAATTGATATTTGTAAACTATTTTTTTATGCAACTCAAAACCAATACATGCTCTTTTGGGCTCTAAAAAGACACCCTAATTGACTTGCAAAAAGATGCTCTTTTTGGAGTGTTACTAACGCCCTTTGAAGTCCAATTAAGCACTTTTTCTTACGCAACTTTATAACTAATTGATTTTCTGTTAGTTGTAAAATTGCTTTTTTATACGTGTTTTTGTCTTTATTTATAGATATTTTATTCTGAATTATGTAATGATTTTTTTCAGAGCCTTATCTACATTTTTGAAGTACTAAAATGAAAAAGGTGGCGGTGTTGGAGAGTGATAATAGAATAGACAATTGACAGTCTTGACTATATTTTTGTTTATTGAATAACCTCGGTTTTTCCGTTAAAGCTATACGAAAAAGCATCCAAGCATTTAACGGAAGAACCAGTTTTCAGGGGTATCTCGCTAATCACTCCCCTCCCCTATGGGGGAGGGGTTGGGGAGGGCCAGTTGGTCCCTTTTTAATATTTAACCACACCCTTTACGATTGCTGCAGCGTAGCTACGCTGTAGGTTGTCGCCTATCCAGCCACTCTTCCACGCAGCTCTTTTTGAGATTGTGAGCAGCTTTGGCTGTTTTTCACGTTGCGAGGGATAGGGATTCTTAAAGAGGTCTTGGTGCGCCACGTTGATAGTGAAGAAGATACTATCCTTTGTTACTCGGAGATTCTCCATTGGTGCTACAAAATGACCAGGAGATAACCTTCACGGGCATCTATGAAGTCGTCTGTGGTACCATAGAATCTACCAGAGATTTTTACCGTTTGCACCCTTCTCAAGTACGATGTTGTGGTCTTTCAAAACATTCTTACTTTCCTTTGTGTTAATGAGTTGATAAACTCCACACTTTGTTGTCCGAGCTTGAGAAATTGCGTTTGCTCCAAAGAGTACGCAACACAATAAGATTAACTTTTTTTCATATCGTTATGATTTGTTTAATTTGATGTTTCGATCTTTTGACCTTTGATGTTTAAACTTTTACTTTTTCACGATTCCCGCAGCGGTAATCATAATTATGACGTACTGATGAGAACTCCGTTCGAACTATTATTTTTATACTTTTTGATATTTGCCCCTGTAATATAGTATTCTTTTTTTCTTTAAACGCTCCCACTACAGGGTGTACAGGTAGCTCACACTTACTGTATAAACGGAGGATCTCATAAATCTGCTCTTGGGTTAAGTGTTTTTGCTGTACTACTCATCATTTTTTTATCTTTACAAACCTCTTTTTGCTATTTATAAAGACATAGAACTCAGACCACATAATATTTCTTCGCTTTCCAATGAGGTTTAAGAGTTTCTTTTTGTTCTTCTGTAAGAACTGCATTTATGGACTCAGCAAAGCATTTTTCTGATTAGAGGTAGTGACACATTATTGTAAGGCGTGTATCTTTTTCTCATAGGCGGGGACTTCCCAGTTTCCTTCTTTGATAAAGCGTTCCGTACTATCCGCATCAGCAGCAATGTAATAGGTCATGAAGGTGTCACGAACCCAAGTCGAAGGAGGGACTCCTGAATGAGTTTCCCCACCTTTGTAATCTTTACGTTATTCTGTGCACATGTAGGATTACAGAATAGGAATGCTAAAAAGATAGCATAGAAAATGTTCTTAATTCTGTTCATATTCAAATTTAGATTAGAAATTAATAAATTAAAATCCAATTTGTTCCAATATTATGCCATCTACTAACAGCCTCTCTCCCAACCCCTCTCCGAATGGAGAGGGAGTGAAATCTGAGATACCCCTTTTGGTTGGTTTACGAGTTCACAAGTTGACTTGTTTGCCTGTGCGTTCAGGCAGACGATAGCCAACAGCAGTTTATTATCAGTTTACGAGTTTATGAGTTTACGAGTTGACGTGTTTGCCTGTGCGTTCAGGTAAATCATAGCCAACATCGGTAATCATAATTATGAATTATGAATTGTGAATTGTGAATTATGAATTCTGAATTGTGAATTCTGAATTATATTTTTTGTCAGCTTTGGCTCACGGTAGTAGCATCCTCGATGATAAATGAGTTGCCCTGCTCCTTCACCTTAACATAAACCACAGTATGCTTTGTAGGCATCTTTTTGTAGCTCGAAGTCCATAAGAACGAAACAGAGAGCCAGTCATTGTTCAGCGGAACAACCTTCAGTGTACGTAGATTCTCCTCTATGCAGTCCTGTGCATCAAGAAGTACGTCAGCACCAGTGTCGGCAGTCTTCTTCAAAACCTTTGGACTAACAAACTTCTTTTGCAATCACCATGTTAAGGTCTGAGAGCTGATAGATAAGGCTGTTCATGTAGGGTCTTGTAGAAACCAAGTGTGAACTGTTGCTTTTTCCTTCTGTGTTTCGTTCATCGTAACAGCAGCACTTTTTAGTCTTTTTTTAGCTTGTGCATAGGTTGTAAGTGGTGCAGAAGCCAAGCATACAGCTAAGCTTATTGCAAGATAAAACTTTTTCATTGTTATAATTGTTTATAGCGTTAAATTCGGTAGATAGTTCTTGATTTACTACTTCCAAAAGTAGTATCGTGTCAAATTCTTTACGGCATAGCGAGCTTCGATGTTAGCATTTGCCTCTGGATAGCTGACTGTCGTTGAAATATGAAACTTTATTAGTTCTTTTTTTCTTTTTATTTATTCATTTCGGGAGCAAAAGGTATGAAATAAAATGATTGCACCAAATATTTCTACAATTATTTTTAAAAAAAGACAAAAATAAAGTTGACGAGTTAACGTGGAGACAGGATAAATAAAAAGACAAAAGTAACAGAGGAACAAAAGTTCTTTTTAAGTAACAAGTTGACAAGTTAACATGTTGCTTGTAGACAGTGTAAATAAAAGACAAAGTAACATAAGAACATTTTTTTAGTTGACAGGTTAACAAGTTTCTTGCCACGTCATCTTACGCAAATCTGCATTCTGCCATATATATTGATTATTCATACACCTCTTATTTATTGCAGCAAACTTACGACTTTTTGCTATAAATCCAAGTCTTTGCGGAGAAAACAACGATTATTCTCCGCAAACTTACGGAGAATAAGGAGCGATATACGAGTTTATAATTCATAATTCATAATTATTCGAACAGAGTTCTCATCAGTACGTCATAATTATGATTACTTTTATTTGCTATGTTTATTGTTGTATATAACTTGTTAACTCGTTAGCAAACCTCTGTGTGTCTCCGCAGACCTTTAGGTCTCTCGTGACCTTGATATCTTTTAATTCTCCGTGTACTCTGTGAACTCTGTGAGAGATTAATAAAGAATAACTGAGAAAAATTATGAGCAAAGGACATCATAATTCATAATCCATAATTCATAATTCATAATTCATAATTTATAATTATGATTACTTCCATTTGCGATGTTTATTGCTGTGTATAATTTGTAAAACTCTTTTCAAACAACTCAAAAAAACAATAGATGCTCTTTTTAGCTTTTGAAAAAGACGCCTAATAAGCTTGCAAAAGATGCCCCTTTAAGACGCTAACTAACGCCCTTTTGAAACCTTACTAAGCACCTTTTGAAAAGCACATCTTCAACCTCTTAGTAGCCAACAACTTATGGGGGTGGCTGAAAGCACTCGTTTTTTTAGGTTTTTCGCAATATCTATCCTTGTTTTTTTGTAATGTTATTTCATATATTAAACCATCAAATTTTTAATGTTCAAACAGTTCTCTCGCAGCGCATATCTTAACGAATAGGAGGTCAAATATCAATGGTTAAAGCACACACTTCAAACTTCAAACATTCAAGTTTAAAGTTCAAAAAGATTAGCTTAAATCATTGTAATTTATAAAATATGGTGTATCTTTGCCACTCAGTTACAACAACAACAAATAGCTAAAAACCAAAAGTAGTTCGGAAACCAAGTAGACCTAAGCTTGGGAACGATAGACGAGATCTATAAAATGAAGAAAAAGAAAGCCAAGATTTTACTTGCTGCCTTGTTATTGGCAGTGGGAGAAACCGCATTTGCTGACGGAAAGGCAGTGAGCGGTATTCGACAAATCAATCCAACAACGGTAGAGATTACTTATAGTGATGGGGGCGTGATGACAGTAGACTTCTATGGTCAGAATGTCTTCCGCCTTTTCCGCGACCCAAAGGGTGGTATCGTTCGTGACCCTGCGAGCAATCCTCCTGCACGTATCCTCCTTGACAACCCACGCAAGAGCGCAGGCAGACTGACCGTTAATGAGACCGATGCCGATGTGGCAGTCGCAACCGCTGAGGTACGTGTGCGCTTCGACCGCAGCACGGGTTTGATGAGCGTCACCGACCTTCGCAATGGCAAGGAGGTCGTTAAAGAGGTGAAGGAGTCGACTTCCAGAAGAATCGCACCACCGTTACCCTCGCCAATGCAGCGGGAGAGTATTTCTATGGTGGCGGTGTGCAGAACGGCCGTTTCTCACATCGTGGCAAGCGTATTGAGATTGTTAATACGAATAGTTGGACCGATGGCGGTGTTGCTTCGCCAGCTCCGTTCTATTGGTCAACGGGTGGTTATGCAGCCATGCCTTACACCTTTGCTCCCGGAGCCTACGACTTCGGCAGTGTGGATAAGAACACGGTGACGATTAGCCACGATATGCCTTATCTCGACCTTTTCCTAATGGTCGACACGACTCCAGTTTCTTTGCTTCAAGATTTTTATCAGCTGACCGGTAACCCCGTCTTATTGCCAAAGTTTGCTTTCTATGAGGGCCACCTCAATGCCTACAACCGTGACTATTGGAAGGAGACAACCGAAGAAGGTAAGGGCATCCTCTTTGAAGACGGCAAGCGATATGTAGAAAGTCAGAAAGACAATGGCGGCATCAAGGAAAGCCTGAATGGCGAGAAAGGATAACTATCAGTTCTCTGCACGTGCCGTTATCGATCGATATAAGAAAGACGATATGCCATTGGGTTGGATCCTCCCTAACGATGGTTACGGGAGCCGGCTATGGTCAGACTTCGACCCTCGATGGTAATATAGCCAACCTCAAGAGCCTTGGCGATTATGCGCGTAAGAACGGCGTAGAGATTGGTTTGTGGACACAATCAAACCTCCACCCAGTCGACAGCATCCCAGCACTCTTGCAGCGTGACATCGTAAAAGAGGTGCGTGATGCAGGTGTACGTGTCTTGAAGACCGACGTAGCATGGGTCGGAGCAGGCTATTCCTTCGGACTCAATGGTATTGCCGATGTGGCTAATATCATGCCTTACTACGGCAGCGATGCCCGTCCGTTCATCATCACCCTCGATGGTTGGGCTGGCACACAGCGTTATGGTGGTGTATGGAGTGGCGACCAGAGTGGTGGCGAGTGGGAGTATATCCGTTTCCATATCCCAACCTATATCGGCTCTGGACTCTCCGGAATGGGTAATATTACGAGCGATATGGACGGAATCTTTGGTGGAAAGAACCTGCAAGTGAACATCCGCGACTTCCAGTGGAAGACCTTCACACCAATGCAGTTGAATATGGACGGCTGGGGTAGCAACCCTAAGTATCCGCAAGCCTTGGGCGAACCAGCCACAAGTATTAACCGTTCTTACCTCAAACTCAAGTCAATGCTCCTGCCATATACTTATTCTTGTTCGTATGAGGCAGTGACAGGCAAGCCATTGATGCGTGCGATGTTCCTCGATGATACCAACGATTACACACTCGGCAGCGCAACACGCTATCAGTATATGTACGGTCCATCGTTCCTCGTTGCGCCTGTTTATCAGAACACCGCAGCCGACAAGGAGGGCAACGATGTGCGCAATGGCATCTATCTACCAAAGGGAAGATGGTACGACTACTTCACGGGTGCTACCTATGAGGGTGGCTGTGTGTAATGATTACTTCGCACCCATCTGGAAGTTGCCTGTCTTGGTGAAGGCGGGTGCAATCATTCCGATGGTCAATCCGAATAACAACCCTTCAGAAATCGACAAGAGCCGTCGTATCTTTGAGATTTATCCAGACGGAAAGACCGAGTTTACCCTCTATGATGACGACGGTACAACTCAGAAGTATCTCGCTAATGAGAAGGCAACAACGCTCATCACCTCAGAGCTTAACGACAAGCAGGTGCTGACGGTATGCATCGACAAGACCGAAGGAGCGTTCGAAGGTATGGTGAAAAACCAGTCAACGACCTTCTATCTGAACACCAACGCAAAGCCTAAGAAGCTCACAGCCGTTGTCGGTGGTAGGAAGATTCGACTCACAGAGGCAGAGCAGGGCGATAATACTCGGCAGTATGTTCAAGCACGAATATCAACCGTTTCTCAACCGCTAACAGCGAGATGGAACGCCTACTGGTAACTAAAAAAATGCCCAAATCATCGTTCGTTTGAGCTTCCTGTGACATCACAAAGGAGGCTGTAACAGCTTCGCGTGGAGGGTTTCGCACGTCTGAACAAGTCGAACGAAACCCTGCGCAAGAAGGGTGTCTTGACGGCTCCTGAACTCCTCGAAGCCCTGACGTTCAGCCTTATAGCGTTACACCAAAGTGGGAGCCTCGTGCAGAATGCTGACTACTATGAGATCGACTTCAATGGTCAGACCTATACCACTATCCGCCACAACTCGCTCTTTTTCGAAGACCTCCAGCCAGCAACCGACTACGACTTTAAGGTGCGTGCGGTGAATAGCGATGGGGTAGGAGAGTGGACTCCGCTGCACGTGAAGACGGCTGTCAACCCATTGGAGTATGCTATCAAAGGGACTTACCGCAACCTCTACCGCCCGTGATATGGAAGGTTTTGAAATTAATCGACTTGTAGATTTCAGTACGACAGGCGATATCTGGCACTACTATTATTATACGAAGGCGGTGCCATTCGACTTCACCGTCGACCTCCATAGCACCAACACACTCGACAAAGCTGCAGTATGTGCCACGTGCAAATGGCGGTAACGGTACGATTACGAAGTGTGACATCGCTGTCAGCAAGGATGGTAAAAACTGGACTGAGATTGGTCCACAGCAGTGGGCACGTGATGGCAGAACGAAGGAGGTGACACTGACCGAGCATCCTGTGGCTCGCTTTGTGAAGGTGAGTGTGAAGGAAGCTGTTGGCAACTTCGGTTCTGGTCGTGAGTTCTATGTCTTCAAGGTGCCGGGCACAAAGTCTGTTCTTCCGGGCGACATCAACCTCGATGGTAAGATTGACGAGAACGATTTCACCTCTTATATGAACTATACCCGGACTCAGAAAGGGCGATGCCGACTTCGACGGCTATATCTCTGGTGGCGACCTCAACGGCAACGGACTCATTGATGCTTACGACATTTCAGAATGTTGCCATGCACCTTGAGGGATGGTTGGAACGACGATGACGTAGCCCCTGTTGGCGGTAAGGTTTACTACGAGTATAATCGTAAGTCATACGCTGCAGGCGATGATGTCATCATCAAGGTGAAGGGTAAGGACTTGCAGTCTGTCAACGCCTTCAACCTCGTCTTCCCATATAGTCCGAAGGAATTGCAGTTTGTTAAGGTTGAGACCGACCCATCAATGGTAATGCGCAACCTCACCTACGACCGCCGTCACAGCGATGGTTCGCAGGTGCTCTCACCCAACCTTCGTGAATGTGGGCGACCACCATACGCTCAATGGCGACGTAGAAATGCTCGTCATCCGTATGAAGGCACTCAAACCATTCACGGTTAAGAACACAACAGCCAAGGGCTTGTTGGTGGATAAAGCAGTTGAATCAGGTGGAGTTGTGAGTTTTTAAATATTGACTTTTAAATTTTCATAGTAATTATAACTATTATTTCTGAATTATAAACTTACTCTTTGGTATAGATACTCTTTTTTGTATCTGTACTAAAGAGTAAGTTACAACAAATAAATATTAATGACTTTACCTCCCTCCCTAAAGAGGGAATAAACCCAAATCTCGGTCATTAGATGCAATGTTTTTACAACTTCTTGTTTTTTGTGTTGTTTCCTAACATCTTTTTATTTTCTAAATTACAAGAGAAAAATGTTAAAACACATTCATACACTAATGGGCTAAATCCTACTAAACATAGAAGTCAGTTATTACACATCCATACAATTTTTTTATTTCAAGTTGCTGTCATTTTAACATTTAGTTGTAACTGGCATAATAACAGACGATTATCTAATCGTTAAGAATGACAGGAGTGACATTAAAAACCAAATCAGTCATTAGACCACAATGTTTTTAAAACTTTTTGCTTTTTGTGTTGTTTCCTAATGTCTTTTTATTTCTTGTCGGCATCTTGTCTGTCTTTATAACTTAACGTAGCCCGCTACGCCTGCGTTGCAAAAGCCAAACAATCTGCTCGATAATAAAACAAAAATATGTTTAGGCTCTAATGATCGATTTGGGATAAAAGGTGCGAAAATCTCTTGTATTAGTTGGTATAATAGATATTTGGTAAGTCGGCCATTCGAACTTACCAAATAAAAGACTTCATCAATGAGGCTCAAAAAGTTTTGATGTTTTTGTAAATACTCTACTAATGTATTTCTCAAACTATTCACAATTTAAGAGTATTGATAACTCGCTGTATGTGTTTTATGTCAGAGCCCAATTGTATTTATCAGTCCACTTTAGGAACTTAACTCTTAGGAACCCATGTGTGGAATAAGTTTATGTATCCAATGAAGGCATTTGGGATGCAATCATTTGAAAATAATGACCTTTTTCTTTCCATTAATGAATCATGATTACCAACTTCAATAATATACCCTTTGTCTAAAAACCACAATTTGGTCAGCATTTCTAATCGTGCTTAATCTATGTGCAACAACAATAACAGTACGCTGAAGGAATGCATTATTTAAAAGCTTCAACTATCTTCTTTTCATTGATAGTGTCTAATGCATTTGTGGCTTCATCAAGAAAAAGGTATTGTGGATTACGATAAAGAGCACGAGCTATCAAAAGTCTTTGCTTTTGTCCTCCACTTAACCCTCGACCATTCTCACCGATATTGGTTTCAAACCCCTTAGGCATTGCATTTATTTCATCTTCTATTTGTGCTATTCTACAAACTTTCCGTAGTTGTTCATAATCAATATGTTCGTCATCTAAGACAATATTGTTTAATATTGTATCACTGAAAAATTTTTTTCCATCCTGCATTACTACACCACACATACTACGCCATTGTCGTAGATTAATAGCATTTACATTCATTTTATCCATTTTTATATCTCCATAGCTAGGTTTATATAAACGGACTAAAAGTTTTAATAAGGTTGATTTACCACTACCACTACCTCCCACAATAGCGGTCACCTTATTCTCTGGAATGTGCAAATAAATATTATGTAGTACTAATGGTGAGTTGGCAGTATATTGGAAATTTACGTTGTCCAATATAAGTGATTTGTTCTCTGGTAGAATTGTAGTACTACCAACTGACAATAATTCTTCTTCATCTTCTAACTGTTTGATCTCATTAATTCGGAGGAAACTTATTTTTGCATATTGTGCAGATACAATAAAATTGATGAACTGAACTAAAGGGACCATTGAGCATACCTATTATGAATTGGGTCGAAATCATCACACCAAACGTAATCTCTCCTTTAATTACTGCTGTGGCACAGAAGAATACAATACCCATATTTTTTTAATACTCTCAATGAATTGTGCTCCAAGATTCTGGGCATTTGTAATAGCTAACACACGCTTGTTTACATGATACAAAACGTGCTTGTATCTCTTCCCATTTCCAACGTCTATGTTTCTCATAATTATAAATTTTTTTATATCTTGGATGGAAGATACCGTCTCAACCCAGTAGCTCTGATTTTTTTAGAAAGTAACTCAAAATACTCCCAGTCCATTTTTTTGCGAATATTGAGAAATAACAATACCCAACCAGCATACAAAAATGAGCCAGATATAAAGATATAGAAAATGATAGCATTGTATATCAGTAAGATGATAGAGAATACAACAAATGTCAATATTGAAAATATCAAAGATAATGAATTATTCATGATAAAGCTGCGTATTCGCTCGTGATCCTGTGCTCTTTGAAGAATATCACCTAGGAGTTTATTCTCAAAGAAAGTAACAGGAAAGCTCCATCAGTTTTATAAGATAATCTGAAATAAGTGCAATATTGACTCTTGCTGTAATATGCATCAATATCCAGTCACGTATTACATTGAATATCATTACACTAAGCAGGATAGATATGTTTCCAATTAAGACCATATTGATGAAATTTACATCTGAGGTCTTTATTCCTACATCGATAACAGCTTTAGAAATAAATGGCAACATTCCTTGTAAAGCTGTTACAAGGAGCATGATTACAAAAATCAGTGTAAAAGTTACGCTGATAAGGAGTAAAATATTTTTAGAATACTCGAAAAAGTATTCTTTCTTTTGCTCTCTTTCTGCTTTTACTGTCTTTAAATTCTGCGGTGGGTTCTATAGCCAACAATACACCTTGCTTAGCTCCTTTTTGATACCAACCTTTTTAAATTCTTCATGAGTATACTTAATACGACCTTTTGCAGGATCAGAAACCCAAATATATTTCTTATTAGCATGATATACAACTACAAAATGGCTATCTTTCCAAAAAATAATAGCAGGGAAAGGAACGCTATTTACCACATCATCAATAGTACACTTTATTGCTAATGTGCGTAATCCCTATGCTTTCTGCACCTGTACTTAAGTCTAACAATGAGACGCCTTCTTTGGTAATACCGCATTTATCTCTGAGAGACTGCAAAGAGTAGAACTTTCCAAAATGTTTAGCAATAATTTTTCAAACATGCAGGACCACAGTCTTGTGAATCCATTTGGTATTCTACTGGAAATCTATTTAACAACATATTTTATTTTTCTCCTTTTGCATATAAATTATCAAACAATCTTTCTATAAGCCTCTTAGGCTTAGTAATAATTTCCACAACTCCTTTCGACTCAAAATCTAATGGCAATTGCTGTCCGAAGTTAGTTATTAATCCTTCTGGAAAAGAAATAATAACAGAATAGGCGTCTATATCACCATTCTGCGTTTTTTAATTTATTTGTAATCCGCGAAACCGATGTAACCTTTCCTCTTAACAATCCATACTCATCGTATGGGAAATTGTTGATTTTTACATTTGCGCGTTGCCCTACTTTTACTTTTCCTGCACCAAAGGAAGGTATCTGAACTTCTCCTATTATGCTATTCTTATGTGGAATTACAGAGAACAATTCTTGACCTGCTTGTACAAAATTATTATTACGCCAAAAACCAGAGTATTCCAATTCTCCATCAATTGGTGCAGTTATAAGATAACGTTCTTTCCAAAGCAGAATAGCATTTGCCAACTCATTCTTTTTTGGTTAATAACTCAGAATAAAGTTTTTCCCTTGTTTCTGCCTCTTCCAACTTTATACGTTGTACTTCGGTCTGGTTCCTATTCACTTCTGACATCTTCATCTGCCGATTACTCTGAAGTCCAATGTTTGATGCTTGAAGATTTTGGTGATTTGTATGTTGGTTCTGGTACTCTATCTCGCTCATTCCTTTAGCAGCAAGTAAGATACTATCTTTCTTCAACTGTGTTTTAGAGTTATCAAGTACCTCTTTCTTTATTTCTATTTCGAATCTATATTAGTAATAACTTTCTTGTCAGAGGCTATTTGCTCTTGAATACTTTGGCGCATCGTTGCATAAAGGTCGGATGCTAACAGTCGTTGATACTGCGAGTGGGCGAGCTTTAAGGAGTTATAGGCAGTACTTAACTCGCCAAGTACCAATGTATCTGGCATGACCACAGAGGTTAATGCAGTACCAGACATTTTATCTATGATTTTCTCCAAACGTAATAAATGCCAATAGTTAGCCCCATTATCTATATAGGCGACAACCTCTCCTCTTTTTACTTTCGAATGGCTGGAATGTAACAATATAATACGACCATTATCTTTAGAAACTAATCGTATTGGCGCATTGGAGGCTGTAACTGTTATCTCTCCATCTACAGTGTCTGGATATTTGATTAAAAAACCTAACAGAATAACAACACCCATAAGTACGCTCACACAAAGCGCAACCCATTTGGTCCAATAAGTAGGCATACGGTCGATGATAGCCTGTATTTCTTCCGATCTCTGTTCTAATTCAGTGTGCTCTTGCACTGTTTCTTTTTCCATATTGTATATCAGTCGTTAAAATGATGTGATATGTTATGAATCATTGCCAATCTTTTTATCCGTCTCTTTAAAATGTTGACTTATTAGTCCCTTAAATCTGTCATTACTGGCTGTTACATCTGAATAGCCAAAATCAGTCTGTATAGACAGAAAAGGATAAACAGTCATTTTATTTCTTGCAATGACAGATAGTACACCATCTGCAGTGTCATTATCCTGAAAATCGTATTCCAAGATTTTATTAAACAGAGGTTTGAAAATAACGATGAACTGTGTACACTAAAACCAGTCTACCCAATATCTATTGGCAGATACAGGTACGGCATGTCCAAATCCTCCAATACCTCCTGACAATAATTCTACGTGTTGTTCTTCTGCTTCCAATAATATTGGCGAACAAGTAATCTCTGGAATAGTCCTGCGTAAAAGTATGGTCATCCTCACAGATAATCATAATATCATCACCGTTACTTATAGCAGTTTTTATAGCCTTGACCATACTTTTTTCCATAGTCCTAATCTTCCATTTGTATCTTCAACGGCATCAATGATATGTAAAGCGAATTCTTTTTCCCTCTGAACTGTTTCTCCAAGTGCTTACGTCTGTCAGGGCGACTTTTCATATTGATGGCATACACTGGGAGATAAAAAAATCTGTAGAGAGTCTATTTCTCTCTTTTTGTTTTATTGCTTTTCTAAAAGATGATATCAACTTTTTCTTTTTCCATACATCCCAATTCAGTCTTTTTCATATTCTTTTTCTGCTTGATTTACGCAGTGCGATATATTGTTTTTGGTTACTGAAAATCGAGATGATTTTCTCTGCATAATCCTTACCAGAAGCAGAAGGTGGAAGTAAATAACCATTCTTCCCTTCCCTCACAGGTTGACTCACACCACCCACATTTGCAGCTATGCTTGGTACTCCATAAGCTGATGCTTCACAGAAAACAATTCCATAAGCATCAAAAGTGGTTGGCAAAATGAGGAAATGCGCATTATAGAGTATTTCATCAAGTCTTTTCAAGTCTTCTTCCTTTGATTTGTCCAAAAAGGAATGATGGTGAGTCCTTCGTCCTCCCTCTATTTTTGTAGGTGGAGTAGAACCTATAATTGTCAGCGTACAAGGAAATCCTTTTTCCTTCATGTGTCTGTAAGCCGCAAGAGCTTTGTCTCCTCCTTTCTTTTCCCAATTTCTCCCAATAAATACCAGATGGCAAACGTCCGTTGGTGACTCTATCTTATACTTTAAGGGAGCAGGGATGTTAGCTCCGAATTCTACAACGTTTATCTTATGTGTATCAGCATGATAATGCTCTATTGCATTGTTTTTTACCCATTCTGAACAATATAACAGAACATCAACATTGTCTATCAACCGTTGTTCTGTTGCTTCTGCAAGACCATGATAGTAGCCTTCTTTGATATTAAGATAATCTTTGAATTGATCAAACGTCGCATCACTGATATATACGATAGGGATGTTTATTTGTAGGTCAGATGCAAAATAGTAATCACAAGCTACAAACCACATCAAATCGCCTATTCTTAATTTCTGCTGAAAGAATCCTTGCGAAATCCTTTGTGTAATTCTCTGGGTAATATCTTTCATTCTTTCCTTTGAAACGATGATGCCAAACACCACCATCTGTTAAGTCACGACCAAGCCACGCAACTTCATGCTGTTGGGAAAGAATATGGTAAAGATGATGTGTAGTACCAGACCATAGGTGGATATCATTAGGGTTTTTGTTTGAAAGAAAAGCTATTTTTTCATAGGTTATATTTTTAGACTTATTGCTATTCTAAGAAGTATATCATTTTGTAAGGAGCATTGAAGACTATTATAGTTTTCAATGGCTCATACAAATCTTTTATACAGCACTTTTCAGATTTCATTCATTGCTTCTTTATATCTTATAATGACGGGGTGATATAGGCTAATCGCATCTTTCAATGGAAAGATTATTTTATTCTATCCACTTGTGCCCCCTGTAATATAGTATTCTTTTTCTTTAAACGCTCCTACTACAGGGTGTACAGGTAATTTACACTTGCTGTATAGGAGAAGAATCTTGTAGATTTGCTCTTGAGTTAAGTATTTTTGCAGTGCTACTTCTCATTCTAATCTTCACAAATCGTTGTTTGCTGTTTACAAAGATATAAAAATCTGAGGTAAAGATATTTTCTTTTCTTCCCCAATAGGGTTTAAAAGTTTCTTTTTGTTTCTTCGTGAGCACTTTACTTAGAACTTTCTCAAGATTTTTTATTAACCACGTTGATTTCCTATTATATGGCATATATCTTTTGTCACGGACATCTTTCCAATTCCCTTCCTTGATAAAGCGTTCTGTACTATCTGCATCAGCAGCAATGTAATAGGTCATGAAGGTGTCACGATCCCAAGTCGAAGGGAGAGACTTCTGAATGAGTTCTCCCACCTTTGTAATTTTCACGTTGTTCTGTGCGCATATAGGGTGCAGAACACGAAAACTAAAAAGGAAAGTATAAAAATACGAGTTTATTGTTTTTCATAATTTAAGTCCTTTTATTTTGATTTTTGAAAGATTTGAAATAATATTTCCAATTATAGTTCCAATTCATTTGCTCACCTTTTCAAATATGTGTCAGAGTCTGGGTGATGTATCTCTTGGTACTCTCTCCATTCTCGTTGCAGCTGTAACATAAAATTATTGTCATTTAATTTATTCCAAAGGTTTTTACTTATAGTAACATTTCCTTTTTATCTCTTTTAAGCTCATCTATGATTCTTTCTTTTGTATCATCCTGATAACCAACAATTAGAAGTAAAGATCTCCTTGACGCCCAAAAGGCACATATTGTACCAATTATATCTGCCTGCATTTTCACAGTTAAGAGCTTCCTGTATAATCATCCTTTTTCTATTGGAAGAACTCCATCTAAATCTTGGAAATAATGTGTAAGCTCGTGAGCTACTGCATGGGTACTAGGGTTCATTGTAGAACCTTCCTGAAAAATCTTTTTACGCTCCCATCATAATATCCAGAGTTTTTTTGTATATCGGGGATCGGTATTCACTCGCACCATACCCTGGTCATAAAAACTCTTCAATAAATCATAAAAGTTCTTTTGTCAGATATTTCTTCAAGTCGTCCTATAGGAAGAATTGGGCTATCATTATCTTTAAAGCTTTGCCCTGAATTTCCACTAGACCCATGAATGTTTCCTCCTCCACCAGCATTTGTTACATATGCTCTCCTGAAGATAATTATTAGAATCATAAGATGGTGTAGAGTGAGTAGAACCTGTATAATTATAATAGATACTCATGCTATCATAACCAAGTGCTGGATTTGGATTAGATGGACGATGACCTATTGCAACTACTTCATCTAGCCCATGAGGATTATCCCGGTTTTCGAATGTTCCGCCATCGTATTTTTGTTTTTTTCCATCGTATTTTTGTTCCGCCATCATATTTTGTTTTTTCCATCGTATGGAACATCACCATTTGTACCACCATCGTATCTTGTTTTTTTCCATCGTATGCTACATCACCATTACCATCTGTTCCACCATTATACTTTGTACCACCTGAAAAATCAGTTCCTCCATTATAGGATTCCTCTGTGTCAGCTTGAGTTCCACCTACATAAATAGGATTACTATCTTGATCTTTCAGCACCCATCCACCATTCCAGTTGCTATTATCAATTAGAGAATTGTATTCTTCTATGGAATAAGGGTCATTCCGTGTTCCAGTTCCTCCACCAACATAACTCTTCTGTTCACGGAACGAAATGATTTCCTTTTGACTCTGCTAATTCCGAAAGACTAGCTTTTTGTTAGTTTTCTCATAATAAAAAAATGTTTTTAGTTAATAATTATTTAACGAGACTCTCAATTAAGTCTCTTTCTTTTTGAAGTCATATAAAGTCATACCCCTTATGATATAGTAGTTAGTGTATGCTTGCCTGATAGCAGAAAGCATAGTGAGATAAGGAGGTAAATTGATTGTTTTGGGCAATATATAGTTCATAATCTGAAATTCTACCTAACGAGAATTTCTTCAAGGCAAGTTTATATCGATCCTGCGATAGTTCGTAGGATTGTTTAGCTGTCATCCAGAGTTTGACAGCCGACCGATAGGCATTAATTCTTTCTGTAATCTGATTTTCAAAATTTCTTAGTCTGGTTTCACGTTCAAGGAGGTTAGACTGAAATATATTCTCCGCCATTTTGACTTTATTCTTGTTAATACCCCATTGGAAAATAGGATTTGAATCCCCACCCTGAATAGATTGTCGAGTATTCGGATGATGGTATGCTTCTACTAAATGGTCAGCATACTGGTTAGTTCCATAGCCAAGACTAATATTGGCATTAAAACGATTCTCCAATTTAGCAAGGAAAAGATTTTTGCTCTGCCTCAAGTTTATCAAGTTCCAGCTGCTGATAAAAAGAATTGTTCTTACGTACATAGTACCATATTGCTACAGAGTCAATGGATAATGGAAGGTCAAATTCTGGCGATACTATCGCTATCTCCTGTGTTGTACCAATACTTGTCAATAGTCGATGATAGAGTTGTTGATAGTTTTGAATTGCATCTTCAGAGTCTAATTTACTTCGTAAAGATTGTAACTCTATTTGCTTGTAATCATATTCCGTAATACGACCATTATCCAGCTTTATTCGTGCAATATCTAATAGTGTGTCATTGTTAAGAACGGTTTGCTTGGAAAAGATTAAGCCTCATTTTTTGCTGCTAAAAACATCCATATATTGACTTAAGACGTTTTGTTGTATCTGCGCAATATTAGAACAAAACTTGTTGATAGCAATCACGTTCTTCGATTCTTCTATTTTCTTTTCCAGCAGATAACGCTTTCTTCCACCCCTATAGATTTTTGCGAATAACTAATATAATAAGGTGAGGTACTGTAACTCTTACGATGATAAGAAAATTCGTTCAGATAGCTTAAACTACTTCCAACTTGTAGTTGACCTCCTGTAAATGGTACTTTTTGATGTATAGTAAGTCCGACACTGCTGCTGTTAGAGTAATCTTTTACATATGTATAACTACCAGTTGTAGGATCCCGCATAAGCTTTAATGAACGATTAAAGCCAATAGGTGACAACGCAAAACTAATAGAGGGTAAGTAGCTCTTTTTATAGTTTTCATAACGTAACAGTTCGTTTTTATACTTTAGCTTTTCTATCTGGGCATTATTTGAAGTAAGCGAAAGTGTATCTATGACATATGACAAGCTCCCCTTCACAATAGGAGTCTGTGAAGACACTCTATTGCTACATAAAAACAGTAGATGAAAAGTTAGATAAATATAGATTTTTAAGTTTCACAATTTTTTAAGTATAGTTGTAGTTTGTATGCAAAGATAAAATTTATTATAATATAAAAAGTGTAGAGATTTACACTTTTAACTTTTTTATTATAATTATGTTTTGTTTGTAGCTAAGTATTCATCAAATAATAAGAGGGGAGCAGCCCTTACTCCCAACCCCCTCCCCATAGGGAGGGGCGTGAAATGCGGGATACCCTGAAACCTCCCCAGCCCCTCCAAAGGAGGGAGTGCAGAAACAATTTGCTAAAGAATGACTAAAAGATTTTCCTAAACGATAGGGATATCACGCTATCACTCCCTCTCCCTTCGGAGAGGGGTTGGGGTGAGGCTTCTATCTCTTACGCATTCTCCCCTCCCTATGGGGAGGGGTTAGAGGGAGGGTCTGATATCTTTCTTACGCATCCAACTTCCAGTTTATTGCTTTTAATCGGAGTTCCATTTTCCTTAAGGATTTCTTTTCTACGTTTTGCTTTTGTTATTACTTCTTTAGAAACATCTTCAAAAGATTTTTTTCATGAACAAGAACATTATTCTTGTTATCATGCTTTATGAAGAAGACACCGCTGAACCTTTGGTACAGATTAGCTGGAAAGAACTCTTCTGGAGTATGATAAGCTCCTTTAACGCGTGTGAGCACCAATTGGTCGAAAAGAAGCTTTTTAATGGGAAGTAAATAGAGCAATCGGTTAATGCGTTGAGATAATGCTCTAAACTTTTTCGCTGGGGCTTTACCCAATGCTTTGTCTTTAGTCCCAAATTGTAAGTCAGTTGCAATAGCATCGCCACCTTCTGTAGTAATAATTAAGGAACAGTAGTTGTTACCGTATGCTTTCCTCAGATAACTGCCCATAGGCTCACAATGTACAGCAGGGTAGGTAGACACTGGGTTTGTGTGTACTGCATGGGCATAGATAAATACCTTGCTACTCTTTTCTTTGGCATACTTGTTTATTAAGAATTGAGCACACAATGCCATAGTAGAGTCGCGCTGAATATATCTTTCAATGGAAGGAGTTTGTAAATGCTGTACGTTCAGATTTAAGATAAATTCAAAACAACTAATCTCGTCTTCACGAAGTAACTCAGCTATTTTAGAACGATGAGTGTGAAGGTAATTAATCGCATCAGACAGCTTGTTTTGCATTATCAACACGGCAAGTCTGTCGAGTTCTGGGATTTGTGGTTTCTTGTTGATGGCAGCTATGAAATCGAACAGATAGAATATTGATGACATACTTGACGTTTTTTGATGCGTATAATCAATGCCAAACAATCTCACCTTATCATTGTCTACTCTACCTTGATTATAAACTCTCAGTTTGTTTAGAAATACACCTATTGTAGGGATGTGAAATCAAGGATGAGTCTAATTCAAAGGCTTTCTCATGTATATAACGATTATAGAAAAGCGATTTCCCTAAGGGAAATTCCATTAATACTAACTTGCAATTCTGTTTTTGATACTCTCTTCTATCAGTCTGAATACAAAGCTTTTTAATATCAGAATTGCCATGTACGGATTCTCACCCAAAGCGATAATTTGCTTTGTCTTTCAAATTATTAATCTGTGCCAAGTCAAAGCAATGCTTATCATCCTCACAAATATAATCAAGGCTATTCTCCATCTTTATAGGATTAAGAATCCTAATAGGATATTCATCAATAGGCTTATTGTCAAGTGTTACCTTCACTTTTAGAAAAGGCAATATAGGCGTCTTTATTCTCCTCACCCAAAGCATTGATGCGTATATTCAATGAAGATGCATTCGATAGGTCGATGCGCTTTGAATGTGTTTTTGAGCGTAGAGTCTGGTCTATAAGTTAATGTTTCTATTGCTATCAGATTTTTCAGCTCATCAATAGCTTTCCCAATGTTAGCGTCAAACGGTTTAGATGACGTCCCTTACATTCAAATCCGATAACTCCTTCTTTAAGCTTATTGTGGGGAAGTAATATCCTTTGTGAGAACTCTGTTCTTAGTTGCTTCATAAAAGGAAATTCCGTAAAATTTCTTTTTACCAAACAAAAGAACGTGTGGGGTCTTCGATGCCCCCACGAGAGCGAATAAGGCTGATAGGCAGCGTTCTCTATCCAATTATAGAGTCGCATCGAGTCTGGTAATACATTGAAGTCGAGGTCATACGCTCTTGTATAGTTTAGCTTTTTCTATCTGGGCATTATTTGAAGTAAGCGAAAGTGTATCTACAATATATGGCACAATCCCCTTTTACAGTATGTGTTTGTGAAGAGACTCTATTGCTACATAAAAACAGTAGATGAAAAGTTAGATAAAAATAGATTTTTAAGTTTCACGATTTTTTAGGTATAGTTATATTTGTGTACAAATGTACAATTAATTGCAATACTAACAGTGTAGAGGATTATGTTTTTTAACTTTTATTATAATTGTGTTTTTGTCTATTCTATCACTCTCCAACACCGCACCTTTTTCATTTTAATACTTCAAAAAATGTAGATAAGGTTCTGAAAAATCCTTACACAATTCAGAACAAAATATCTATAAATAAAAGACAAAAACACGTGTAAAAAGCAAGTTTACAACTAACAGAAAATCAATTAGTTATAAAAAGTAGTGCAAGAAAAGGTGCCTAATTGGACTTCAAAAAAGGGCGTTAGTAAGAGTCTTAAAGAGCATCTTTTGCAAGTCAATTAGGCGTCTTTTAGAAGGCAAAGAGTATGTATTGGTTTCGAGTTGCATGAAAAAGAGTTTTACAAATATTGATTAATAAGAGAATAAGCAGTTTGTAGAAGAAAAGATATGCAAAGGGATAGATATATTTTTAAGAAGCCTCACCCTCCCAACCCCTCCTACAGAGAGGGGGAAGTAGCAAGATACCCCTGAAACCTCTCCCAGCCCCTCCAGAGGAGGGGAGTGTAGAAACAATTTGCTTTAGAGATAACTTAAAAAGCTTTTCCTAATCAATAGGGGTATCACGCATTCTACTCCCTCCCCATGGGGGAGGGGTCGGGGTGAGCCCTACCCCTCTCTGTAGGAGAGGGGTTGGGAGTGAGGCCCTTTGTTCTCGTTTTATGTTTTTATTACTGAAAAACGCTTTCTTTTACATATTTCAGCGCATTTAACACTTTTAATATTTAAAAAAATAGTTAATAAATGATTGTCCTCAATACATATCTTAAAAATAAATATATAAATTTGCCACCCCTATATAAGGATGTACTGACGCATTACCTAAGAAATAAATATTAATTAAAAACTATAAATCATTTAACTAAGCCGTTTCTATGAAGAGACTTTTCAAATCTTATTTGTGGATGGTCTTGATGGGCTCGCTCGCATGGGTTTCCTGCTCTGATAAAGAGGTAGGAGGCACAGCTGGTACAGCTTTTGACCCTTCACAACCGATTGTCATTAGTGACTTTTATCCAGACAGTGGTGGTATTGCTACCCCAATGATTATCACGGGTAAGAACTTTGGTACTGATACCACAGGTCTTGCACTTTGGTATGTTGATGAGGATGGCAAGCGTCATCGTGGTGGACTTGTATCATCTAATGGCGAGAAACTTTACAGCTATGTGCCAGCAGGTTTGACTTACAAGCGTAACATCAAACTTGAGGTGACACGTGCTAATGGTACTGATACCATTAAAGGGTGCTGGTAGCCGCGACTTTAAGTATATCACACAGACTGCTGTTACAACAATTGTTGGAACACAGACAAGTGATGTGCACGCAACAAAGGCTGACAAGCTGTTGACTTCAAACCTCTCAGCTCCTGCTTACCTTTGTATCGACAATGAAAACAATATCTTTGTTGTACAGCATACTTTCAATGATGGTATTAACGCAAACGGTACAAAACAGTGATATTCAGTGCCGTAACGAGAAGAATCAGAATATTGGTGGTATGGTGTTGAAGGCTGACTTGAAGAAGGATGAGGTTTCTATCCTTCAGGAGAATAGCGACAAGATTAATGCACCAGCTTACTCAACACTTGATGGTTATGAGGGTGTATATGTACCAGACGATGGCGGACGTAAAGTATTATAGTCTGTTGAAGGATCGAGGGTTATGCTGTTCACAAGCAGCAGTTCATTAATCCTAACGGTTATTCAGAGCTTGACAAGAGCAACTGGAAGTATTGCTTCGTGATTAATAAGAACGACCAGATGATTTACTCTGTGATGTTTAAGGGTCAGCTCATTCGTATCAATCCTAAGACACGTAAGGCAGAGTTGCTCTTGAGCGAGTTGGTAAGGATGGTCCTAAGGGAGCTGGTGGTTCAGATGCTTTCTGTACTTTCAGCCCTACACAGCCTAACCGTCTGTTCATCTCTTTCACCGATGCACACCAGATTTGGTATGTAGATGTTGACCAGTTGTCAGACAAGGACTCTCTGACATACGCAGGTGAGCCATACGCAGGTATTTCTTCTTTCGGTACAGTAAACGTAACTGAAGGTAAGGGTTGGGAAGACGGAGCGTTGAAGAACGCTAAGTTCTGTTATCCACGTCAGATGACCTTCACCAAGGATGGTAAGCTTTATATTGCCGACTCTGGTAACCATTGTATCCGTATGATTGACACAACTCAGGGCAAGAACGCACGTGTAACCACACCTATTGGTGTACCACAGAGTGCAGGTTTCCATGATGGTGGTGTCGAGTTAGCTAAGTTTAATTGGCCGACGGGTGTCGCCGTGAGTGCAGACGGAAGTACGGTTTTATGTTGCCGATTCGAAGAATCAGGTGATACGAGAGTTATCAATTAAATAGCTATTGCCTAATAAAACTACAAACATAGATCTATGAGAAGAACTTTATATGTCTTGTGTCTTATGGTAGCTCTGCTGACTCATGCAGGCTACGCCTATTCACAAGATAATGGTACAGCAAAGCAGTTCTCGGTAGCGGGTGTCATCCTCGATGATACAGGTGAGCCATGTATTGGTGCTACCGTTCGTGTAAAGAACGAACCGGGTGTAGGAACAATTTCCGACGTTGACGGTAAGTTTGCTATTAAGGTCAAGCCGGGTGCTACGCTTATGTTCGAGTACGTCGGTATGGAGACCATACAGCGCACTATCCTTAAGGACGAGCCTTCCCTTTCAGTTAAGTTTAAGGTAGCCAAGACAAATGCCATCGACGAGGTTGTCGTGACAGGTCTTGTTTCTCAGAAGAAGGTATCGGTGGTAGGTGCTGTGTCTACTATTAATATGGAAGAGTTGCGTACTCCGGGTACTTCACTCGTAAACATGATTGGTGGTCGTATGCCGGGTGTTATCACCATGCAGGTTTCTGGTGAGCCGGGCCAGAACCTTTCCAACTTCTGGGTGCGTGGTGTATCGACCTTCGGTGCAGGTGCAGGTGCGTTGGTCCTCATCGATGGTATTGAGGTCGCCTGAATGATATTGACGTAGACGATGTTGAGAGTATCTCAGTATTAAAGGATGCTGCTGCAACAGCTGTTTATGGTGTTCGTGGTGCTAATGGTGTTGTATTGGTTACTACCAAGCGCGGTTCAAAGGAGAAGATTCAGGTTACAGCTCGTGCGACAGTGAAGTTGTCACAGATCGAGCGTCTGCCAGAGTATCTCTCATCTTACGACTATGCAAGACTTGCTAATGAGGCACGTGCAATGTCAGGTGAGTCGATCTCTATACGCCAATTCAGTTGGATATTATCAAGAACAATCTTGACCCAGAGCTTTATCCAAACGTAAACTGGATTGACCAGATTATGAAGAAGACCTCTTTGCAGGAGAACTACTATGCAAGTGCGCGTGGTGGTGGTGATGTTGCACAGTACTTCGTATCTGTAGGTTATCGTCATGAAGGTGCTGCCTATAAGCAGAAGGAAAACCAGTTCCATCGTCCATTGTCTTACGATCAGCTGACTTATCGTGCAAACATCAACATGAATCTTACAAAGCGTTCTGAGCTTTACTTCGGTGTTGATGGTAGCATCTCTAACCATACAACTCCGGGTGGTAAGAATACCAACCAAGTGTGGGAGGATGTACTCCAGCTGAATCCATTGATGTTCCCTGTTACATACGCTGACGGAACATTGCCAACCTACGGTCAGAGCGACCTTATCTCTCCATTTGCTGCCCTCAACTATCAGGGTTACAATTCATCAGATAATAGCCGTAACATGATTACCTTGAAGTTTACACATCGCTTTGGTGGTATCCTTAAAGGACTTGTAGGTTCTGTTCAGGCTGTTAACGACCGCACATCAGGTTTCAGTGAGCGTCGTTTCGTTAGGCCAGACTACTATCGTGCAACAGGTCGTACATCAACAGGTGACCTCATCAAGACCTTACGTTCTAAGCAGCTGGATATGTTTTACTCTTCAGACAACGAATCTTGGAGAAAGTACTACATGGAGGCTAAGTTAGACTATAACACAAGTATCGGTGCTCATAACCTCGGTGCCCTCCTCTTTTATTATATGGAAGATGCAAAGGGTTCTAAATGGGGCAATGGTGATGCCCTCGGTATCGCTGCTATCGCTAAGCGTCGTCAGAACGTATCTGGTCGTTTGTCATGGGGTTATAACTCTACTTACTTCGTAGATGCTAACTTCGGTTACACTGGTTCAGACCTCTTCCCTAAAGGGTCAGCGTTTCGGTTTCTTCCCATCAATCGCTGTGGGTTTGGGCTCCAACTTCATACAAGTGGGTACAGAAGCATCTTCCATTCGTAAACTTCTTCAAGATTCGTGGTTCTTACGGTCTTGCAGGTAATGATAACATTGCAAACACTCGTTTCCCATACTTGACAATTATCAACAACCACGCTGGTACCACATGGGGTTATACTGGACAGGGTATTGTTGAGAAGCAGCAGGGTGCTGACAACTTGAAGTGGGAGGTTGCTAAGAAGTTGAACGTCGGTGTTGATGCAAACTTCTTCAACGATGCTATCAAGGTGACAGTTGACTTCTTCCGTGACACACGTGATCGCATCTTCCAAGACCGTGTTACATTGCCAGAGTTTGCTGGTATGGTAACTTATCCTAAGTCTAACGTGGGTCGTATGCACTCATTCGGTTCAGATGGTAACATCTCTTATTTCCACAAAATTAACAAGGAGATAGAACTTTACCGTTCGTGCCAACTATACATGGTCACAGAACATTGTTGACTACTTCGAGGAGAACAAGCTTGCTTACGATTATCAGAGTGTGACAGGTATGCCATTCGGTGTATTGCGTGGTTATGTTTCTGAGGGTCTCTTCAAGGATGAGGCTGATATTCGTCAGAGTCCAGACCAGACAGCAGCCTTCGGTGTTGTTCGTCCTGGTGATATCAAGTATCGTGACGTGAATGGTGATGGTGTCATCAATAAGGACGACCGCGTGCCATTGTCTTACGGTAACAACGTTCCTCGTGTAATGTTCGGTCTTGGTGGTGAGTTCAACTATAAGGACTTCACTGTAAAGCTTGCTCTTCAAAGGGTAATACAGGTGTAAACTACTACCGTGTAGGTATGGGTTACGACGCAGGTTGGATTCCATTCTACAATGGTGAGATGGGTAATGTGTTGAAGATGGTGAACAATCCAAAAGAATCGTTGGATTCCATCATGGTACTCTGGTGATCCATCAACAGAGAATCCTAACGCAATGTTCCCACGTCTCTCTTACGGATCAAATAACAACAACTCACAGCTTTCTACTTTCTGGAAGCAGAATGGTTCATTCCTCCGTTTCCAGGAGTTGAACTTCCGTTATGTCTTCCGTCATCGTAAGTGGCTGCGTGCAGCTGGTCTTAGTGCATTAGAGTGTGACTTCGTTATCAACAACCTCTTCACTATCGACAGCGCGAAGTACTTCGATCCAGAGCAGGCTTGGTTCAATGGTGCGGCTTATCCAATCCCAACCACATATTCATTGCAGATGTACTTTAGATTCTAAGGTTTCACCCCATTAATTAAGATTGTAATAATGAAAAACATATATTAGCTTTGGGGCGCTGTTGCAGCTCTGTTCTCAGGCATGACATTCACATCATGTAACTTCTTGGATCAGGGACGACAACTTTAATGCTATCTTCAAGGAGGACTCTGTCTTCCACTCTGCCCAGAATGCAAATGGCTATCTCTATGCTACTCCAACGATGTTCCCATCAGCTGGTAATATCTGGGGTAACTCATGGACTCCAGGTGAGACAGCGTCAGACGAGATTTGTGTACGCTGGCAGACTAACGAGTTCTGGGGTGCAAAGTTCACAGTTGGTAATGTAAATGCTGAGAACGTTCCTAACTGGGGACAGTGGTACCAAATGTATAAGATTATCAGACGATGCAACCTCATGTTATCAAAGGTTGACAAGATTGGTGATATGTCTTCTAATGATAAGGCAGACTATAAGGCAATGGTTCACTTCATCCGTGGTTACTACTTACTACGTATTGTTGCAGAACTGGGGTCCTTGCCTCATCATTGGTGACGAGGTTGTATCAACCAGTGAAACAGCTGAGTACTATAACCGTGAGCGTGCAACAATGGATGAGTCTATCGACTATATCTGTAATGAGTTCACTGAGTCACTCCCGGGTTTGAAGCGTCAAGCGAGCAGTCAACTGCTTACGCCGGTCGTCCAACAAAGGGTACTGCGTTGGCACTTATCGCACGTCTTCGCCTCGTTCGAGGCTCACCAACTTTCAATGGTGGTGCCCGCAAAAGCGTTGCTTTGGTGAGTGGAAGCGTACGAGCGATGGTAAGTATTATGTAAATCAGGATTATGATGCTAAGCGTTGGGCTGTTGCCGCAGCTGCAGCTAAGCAGGTTATCGACCTCAACTACTATACACTCTTCACAGTTGATGCTGATAAGGATAATCCATATCCACTCGACGCATCTGTTCCAACAGCGAAGTTCCCTGATGGTGCAGGCGGTATCGACCCATATCACTCTTTTTGCTGATATGTTCAATGGTGAAGGTACAGCAAAAGGTAAACCGTGAGCTTATCTGGGCTGATGAGTACTCAGGTCCTGTAATGACCTATTCTCGTCACTCATTCCTGTTAACTATGGTGGATGGGGTGGTATGTCAGTTCCACAGCGTGTAATCGACTGCTTCTTGATGAAGGATGGTAGAAGCCAGCAGAGTCTCCACTCTATGAGGCTGACCTTACTAAGCACGTGAACCAGAAGAAGTCTATTGGTGATTGTGATATGGCAAATGGTACACCATTGGCTTACACGAACCGTTCAGCTCAGCTTTCTATGCAAGTATCGGTTTCCCGGGTCGTATCTGGAAGATGAACTCTACTACCGATGGTAGTTTTAATAACCAGACATTCTGGTACTCTATTGATGATTCTAAGGCTGGTAAGAACGCAGCTGGTAACAACCCTAACGACTACTGTATCAGTGGTTACGTACCATTTAAGTACATCCACCCAGATGACTCTTGGCATGGTAAGGATGGTGCTGCTGTTATTCTAAAGCCATTCCCAATCATCCGTTATGCTGAAATCTTGTTGGCTTACTGTGAGGCTGCTAACCATGTTCAGGGTGCTGAAACCGTGAAGACATGGGATGGTAGTGGCAGATTAGTTGATGTAGCTGTAAGTCGTGATGAGGCTGCTATGGCACGTGCTTCAATATGATTCGTTATCGTGTTGGTCTTCCGGGCGTAGGAAGCTGCAACACTCAGCTCAGAGAGATGCTTTCGATGAGGGTAATCAAGAACGAGCGTCAGGTTGAGCTCTTCAATGAAGGTCACCGCTACTTCGACACACGTCGTTGGGGTGCTTACTTCACAGAGGATGCTAACAGCTCTAACTGGCGTGGTCTTGATGTTTACAGCGAGAAGAAGGGTAACAACGATGGTCCATTCTTCAACCTCGTAACCATCAACGAGCAGAATATCCGTGACCGTAAGGCTCTCCCACGTATGGTATTCCTCCCACTCCAGCATCGTGAGTTGGTGAAGAGTCCTAAGATGGATCGAGAACCCAGGTTGGGATCGTTAATAACGTTAATATTGTAACTATTTATGAAAAAAATACAAGTATATTTTAGGATGTGCCTTGGCTGCTTTAGCATTGTCATCATGTAACAATTATGACTTTGAGCAGAACTTCTATCCTCACAAGGTAGGATTGATGGCAGAGTTTCCAATCGTATCTATGATCGTACCACGGTGGAGCTTTCTGCCGTGGAGAACAGTACTGAGCTTCTGTACAGTTGGTAGCAAATCTGAGTGGTTCGCAGATGGCTGACCGTGACTATCACGTGACAATTGCTCATGATGATTCACTCTTCAATGCTTATAACAAATCAAACTTCGATATTGATAGCACAAAGTTTGCGCGTCTTCTGCCACAGAACTGCTATGAGGATCATGCATTGACGGGTACTATCCCATCAGGTTCAAACAAGTGCCTCTTTGATATCAAGTTGAAGAACCTCAGTACCTTGTCACCAGACAGTGCTTACTTCCTCAACTACAAGATTGTTAGCCACGATGCAAGTGCACTCGCAACTGACAATAACAAGTTAGGGTGTTAAGTTGAATCATGTCTTGATTAAGGTGACATGGAAGAACGCTTACGGTTCTACTGCTGAGGGCTGGAACTATCAGTTGGTATCTTCACAGGTTACTAACCTTGAGACAAAGTCAACTACTCGTCCAACCAATACGGTTCAGTGCATTCCTATCGCAGCTAACGCTGTTCGTTTCCTTGCTGGTGACGAGAAGTGGGATAACTACGAGAAGGCACTCCATGACATCAATGTCAAGAGTATCGTTGCTACTATCGGTTCGCAGACTGTTACGAATCCTTCGGCTTACAACGTAACGCTGAAGCCTTTCAAGCAGGATTCACTCGAGGTAGAGATGTTGACTCCAGTTGGTGAGTATAACAATACATTCTTGCTTAACGAGTTAGGGTGGTGGTGCATCTACTAACGCTACTCACTTCAAGGAGTTCCGTCTTCACTATCGTTATCGCGTGATGAAGAACGCTAAGCAGAACGATGGTACTTGGAAGGCAGGCCCATGGAAGGAAGTGATGACCAAGATGCGTTATCAGTATAATCCAAGAGCAGATAAACTTTAACGATAAATAACTACGAATAATGAAACTTAAGATTAATTTCCTATTCATATTGTCAGTACTCTTCGTGGGTACCTTAGGACTCGCATCTTGTGCAGCAGACTATGACATCGACTTTTACTGGCAAGGAACTTGAAGTTCCTCATTCTTCTCAGCGAATGATCTCATTCAATAAGGAGGGTGAGCATCAGATTGTTGTTGAGACCAACGTTCCTCTCGATGAGTGGAAGGCAGTGAGCAATGCTGAATGGCTTACTATCACTAAGAATGCCGATGGTAAAGGGTGTAACTGTTAAGGCACCAGCTTACGATGAGCTTCCAAGGCTCGTGAGGCTAAGATTACTATCTCTCATGGTGAGCGTGCATCATACGATATTAAGGTATCACAGATGGGTCTTGAGAGTGTGCTCGTATTCCTGAGGAGAATCCATTCTTCAACCGTGAGGGTACTTTCTACTCGCTGCTTGAAAGCAACGTGACAAGTATCGACGTACCAGTTGAGACCAACCTCAACCTTGACAACATCATCGTTCCTGATACTGTTTCTTTCGTTCGTTTGGATGCAAGCAAGACAGTGAAGGACAATGGTATCGTTAAGCTCCACTTCGACATGGATGCTAACACAAGCGGTGAGACGCGTTACTGCTACAGTTCGTTTGAAGAGTTCTGACAACTGGGATGCTTCTATCGAGTATGTTATCGAGCAGTCGGCTAAGGGTTATAAGGTTCGCCCTATCTATCAATGGCATCTAAGCGAGGCTTCTGTTGAGATGGTCGACCTCGGTCGCACTTATCGTATCCCATTCCAGCGTGCAGTCTCTGATGGTAACTGTGAGATTATTATCCCAGACGATGCTAAGGACTGGTTGTCTACTACTAGAAGTTCATCTCTGGTTCTGAGGTAGTCTTCACTGCAACCCTCAATACTACTGACAATGCTCGTTCTTGTGACGTGGTTTGCAAGCCTTCTAATGGGAGCGCACAACCATTCATTATCCACGTGTCACAGCAGCCATTCCAGGATATCGTTCCTACGGGTGTGAACGACTTGAACGTAACTCCGGGTAAGGGTCAGTTCAATGTTACATGGAAGGCTCAGACGATGTGAACTATGAGAAGGTTATCGTTGAGAGCAAAGAGCAATATGGCTGGCGTTCCTGAGTCAGTGAAGGAGGTTGCTGCAACTGAGACATCTTGTGTACTCAACGATGTATTCAACTCTGCGAGGCGACTACACTATTACCGTAACAACTCAGGGTCTCAGAGGCAAGAACACTAATGCTCCTGCAACAGCTACTGCTCAGGCTAACGAGTGGTCAGAGTCTGTTCTGATTCCTCTCCTGCAAAGCATGGTTTCTTCTAACTCAATGCAGGCAGGTCACGAGTTAGTTCTGCTGTTGATGGTAACAAGACAACCTTCTTCCAGACAAAAAGAGTAATGGTAGCACAAAGCGACCCCACGTCCTTACATCGACATCACTTTGAACGAGGGTATCAACGGTACATTCTATCTTGCATTCGATGAGAACAAGGTGACAACCAATGACCGTAACCCTAAGCGAGTTAACATCTATGCTCTGCTGATGTTATCACAGCAGCTACTCCTGTAGCAACTCATGTAACTTATCGTTCTGCGAATGCATTGAGTGAGCCACTTTCTTACACAAAGACAAATGGTGTAACTATCACTCATATCCGCTTTTGAGACCAACAGAGCGCAAGAACGGTACAAAAGATTAACAATGGTGGTGGTTCTTTCTACTGGTACCTCGCTGAACTTCACCTCTACGTTTATCACGATGAGGGCTTGGAAGAAAGAGCAGTTAGGTCTTTAATTCCCTATATCCCAACCTGCTGGCATAGGTCGCCCCTGTGCCAGTGGGTTGTTTTCGTTAAAGTCCTATCGGTTCGTTAAATTTTTAAGCTTTTTGTATAATTATCAATTAGATTGATTATCTTTGCAACCTGAAAATAGTAGATTACGTCATGTTATGAAGACTAACACGATGCTGATAAGAAGATAAAAGGCGTTAGAAATCAATATAATTAATAAGACTTACGAGCATTTGTAGTCTAATGACTGATTTAACTTAATACGATATAAGTAATGTTCGAAGGCTTAGCACGGAGTGTGCGGAGGGTTAACACCATTGGTGCAGGGGCATCCACACAATCTTAAAAAGGACATGAATAAGTGCTTGAACATTACCGAAGAAAACTTAAGAAAACAATTATTTATTTTTATACATTTATGTTATTCGAAAGAATTTTACGCAATAAGTCTCTGATAGCGGCAATGGCATTGACTGCTATCGTGCCGAAAATGTTGCGAAGGCTCCTGCAGCTCCAACGGCTGAGGGAAGAACCAGCAACTCAAAGCGGGAGTTTATTACATTGTCAATGACAAGCGTCAGGCAGGTACAGACCTCCATGTCTATGTTGACGAGAGTGGTTTGCACGGAAAGAATTACACTTCTCCAGCTGCAGACTTTGCCAATGTTTTTGTTCTTCATGCTAAGGGCGACAAGTACACCATTCAGAGTTTGAAGGATGGTAAGTATGTGCAGAATGTCACTGCCAACAGTGTTCCTTACAAGACAGGCAACGACGCGCACAAGTTCCAAATCGTTTATCAGACACAGTCAAGTGGCACGGGTAAGTCTTACTTCAATATCTATAATGAGAGGGTAGGAGCAAACGATTTCTGCTGGCACCTTGATGGTCAGAGACACGTTGTACGTTGGTATCCTTTGAGAACAATGGCAGAACAGCACTCGGACCAGCGAGTTCCGTCTTGATCCAGTGACCTCTCTCAGCAAGCAGCAGGTGCTCGATCGTCTGGCTCAGTTGACAAAGGTTGTCGATCCACGTCAAGGACTTGAATAAGTACTATCAGATTGTTTCTGAGCCTTACGGCAGATCAATGCGTGAGGACTATATTGTTGGCGAAGTGTCTACTGGCAGTTTCGTTGCAACTGATTATAGCTACTGTTGGAAGTTAGTGAAGTTGGGTAGCGGTCGTTATGCTTTCCAGAATGCTGTTACAGGTAAGTATATCGCTCAGCAGAATGGTCAGACAAGCCGTTATTATACAACAGCTGAGGAGCAGGGCAATGGTTTCCAGTTTGATCTTAACGAAAAGCGACCCATACGCATTGGCTTTTGAGATGCTTGATGCTTACAACGTCGGTATTCACTGTGCTGAGAGTCAGGGCTATCACCCAGTAGGTTGGTACAACAATAACGATGCTAATAAGTGGATCTTTAAAGGAGGCTACTATCGATCGGGGCAAAGCTCAGAGAGCAGCGAGAACTGCTTACAAGGCACGTATTGACTTGACTAAGAATGTGAGACAAGTATGCGACAGCTGTTGCAAAGTATTTCACTAACAGCACAGCTACTGAGGTTACTGCTGATGTGAAGAATATGTCTGATGTAGCATTGAAGGCAAAGATGAATGACGATAAGCTTTACCACAGGGTTTGCAGGATGTTGTATTGAGATTAAGAACCAGAGCTGGACAAGCTATACAAGTGGTCGCAACTGGGAGAAAGAGTTCCGTATCGCTGCCTACAAGCCTTATAGCGAGAATAACTATAATGCTTGGGCGCGTTCAATGAGTATCGGCTACGATTATGGTAGCATGACAAACCCAACTGGTATCACTGCTCGCGATGGCGAAGACCTCTTCGTATTCCTCGGTGATGACATCCCACAGAATGCAACTGTACAGATTGAGTTGGTACCGTAGGGTACACGTAGTGCGGGTAAAGTACTATGACTTGAAGAAGGGTTTGAACATCATCCTCAATCAGGGTGAGAACAACGTCTTCGTAAACTATATCGGTCGTACCTACAACAACGGTAAGTACCTCAGAGATTATAAGGATATGAACATCCACATTGAGGGTGGTAAGGTGAATGGTTACTTCGACCTCACAAAGGGTCACACCAATGAGGATTGGCAGAAGATGCAGTCTGACGGTCTTGTTTGGGCTAAGGCTTTCAATATGAAGGGCGAACTGGTTGTTATGAACATGCCAAGTGATGCTTGCAAGCAGTACACTCCTAATAACATGAAGGAACTTGTTGAAATCTGGAACAGCATCGTACAGCGTGAGGACGACCTCATGGGGCTCCCGTCTTCTAAGAAGGATAAGTGCAACAACGTTCTCAATGCTACTGCCGTTGACCATGGTTATATGTATGCTACAACTGGTGGTACTTATTATAACTACAACACTTTGGGCGACGTACTCAACTACGACAAGATGAAGTGGGGTAATGGTACACTCTGGGGTCCTGCTCACGAGTTCGGTCATAACCACCAGCAGCTGTTCAATACAGCAGGTATGACTGAGATCTCAGTGAATATGTACTCTAACATGGTTATGTTTACTTCTGGTCGTGTAACCAGCCGTTCAGAGCATTGTAATTATACTGACGTGGATGGTAAGGAGTATAGAGGTGTTTGCGAGAGTGCCGTTGCTACTTACGCTGACCGCTTTGCTAACAAGAAGAAGTGGTTTGAATATGGTACATGGGGTACAACTCAGATGTATTACAAGCTCTATATGATGTTCCATTCGACTGGTCTTGACGATCAGTTCTGGAACAAGTGTCTTGATTATCTCCGTAAGAACCGCCTTGAGGGTCAGGGAACAGCCAACTGTCAGGGTCAGAAGGACTACTTGCTCTTTGCTAAGGCTTGTTCTTTTGCAGCTCAGCAGGACCTCTCAAAAGCTTCTTCGAGGCATGGGGCCACTTCTATAATGTGAACGGTTCTGTTATCGGTGATTACAGCAATACAACCATGTACACCACACAGGCACAGTGGATGGAGGCTAAGAGGTTCATGCAGCAGTTCCCTAAGGGCCCTGCAAACAATATGATCTTCATCGACGATCGTATCCGTCCCTACCCCAGCTATCTATCCTGGTGCTGCTCCTGGCACAATGCGTGAGGACTTCAAGTGGTGCCGTACGCGTTGGTACTATGGGCGACTTCGGTTCATGGGATCGGTTCAGAGAGACAGCCTCGGTCAGGGTTAGTGCTATCATTAAGTCTCAGAGCGATGCTAATGGTAAGCGCACCTATACTATGGAGGCTAAGAACAGCCACGTTGTAGGGTTTCAAGATTTACGACAGTAAGGACAATCTTATCTACTTTGCTAACACCAAGACCTTCACTATTCCTAAGAAGGTGATGGAGGATGCACAGAACAATATCGTTATTAAGGTTTGTGGTTCAGATGGTTCTGAGGTTGATCCAGGCGTTGTTCCAACAGGTATCAAGACCTTCTCGGCTCCAGGCTAACGGTGGCAAGGTAGATGTTTATAGCATCTATGGTGTCCTCGTTCGCAGCAAGGTTGACGCTGAGACAGCCCTCAACAGCTTACCTAACGGCGTTTACGTTGTTGGTGGTAAGAAGGTGGTAGTGGGTAAGTAGAGTAGCCCCAAGCATCAGCCAACTGGCCCCTCCCCGTCCCTCCCCAAAGGGAGGGGCGTGAAATCTGAATACCCCTATAGAAAAAGACAGAGTAACAAACGAACGTATTTACTCTGTCTTTTTATTTTTGTAATCTAATGACCGATTTGGGATGATTCATTTTATACCTTCTAACTATTTCCATTTTTCTGGTATTGAAATAGATTGGTCCCTAATAGTTATGGTTGGAGGCATGACTGCATTGCGAAAGCAGCGTTCGTTATTTTCAAGGAACACCCACTTACTGCGGAAAGCGTTGAGATAGTTTACGTAAGTCATAGAGCATGACTGCCTGGTGGGAAAAAGACTTTGACCTTCTTATTAGGATAATTTGTATGTATAAAAATTTAATGGAGGGATAAGGTCGGTGTCCGCACTTATCAGTACAATAACATCTGTTTTATCTTGAACACAATCAGCCATCATACGGACTGAGATGTTTACATCGGTCCTTTTTTTCTTCAGGTTTCGATATCGAATATTTACAATAGGGACATTCAATCTGCTTAGACATGTATTTACCCCTAATAACCTCAAACTTATCTGGGTGTAGAATACGGTTTGCATTGAGGAAGGCACTTTGACGACTGTTCTTCTGTGGGCTAAGTGGAGGCTGTGAGTAAATCACTTTCTCAAGAATTTGGTCGGGACCAAGAAAGCTCTCGCAGAAAAAGCACTAAATCTAACCAATAAAAAAATCTTTCCATTCAGGGAAATCTTCTTTTTGCGTTTCAATGCAAAATAGAAATTGAAACCATCGAAATAAAAATGTTACTCTCTTTGGCATAGTATGTAGATTAAATAAAAAGCCACTCGGAAGTGGCTAAAAACTCTGCAAGAAAGCAGAGCGATGCTTTTAATACTGCAAAAAAATATAAAATTAAAAGGTTAATTCCAAGTTTTTTTGAAGTTATTTTTGTGAGGGTGCGATAATTTGTTGAAACAAAGGTTTTAACTTGTTTACTAACCCAAAGGAAATCTCGTATATACCCCTTGGAAGGGATTGGAGGGAAGTTCTCTTTAATAAGATTCTTTCCAATGTTTGCAAGATTGGAAAAGAATTGATGAAATTTGTTTCTTCGTCAACCAGTCACTTGTCCACTTGTCCCCTCGTTAACTTGTTAACCATTCAACGATATGTTATAGTAAATTAAAAGATTTGTAGCATATTTGCTTGTTATTTGTTATTTTATTACTTTTGAAAAGAAAAATGACTAATCCTAACTAACTATTATCTTACGATGAAGAAATTAAGGTTTATTATTCCATTTTAGCTTGCTGTTTGGCAGTACCCTGTTTGTCATTTACCGATGATAAAAGATTCCTATTTAGTCTTACAAGTTGATACGACTCAAAAGTATGAGGAGTATAGTTACGTTAACCAAAAGGGCGAGACGGTAGTGCCTTATAAGCGTTACCCACTCTGTTATACTGATACAATCCGTACTGTTGGCTTTGTATTTAAGTCGAATGTGGGTTGTGTTGCTATCAATAATAAGGTGAGGAGCTGTTTAGGGTCTACATGGCGGATAATGGTAATGACCGTCCTGTTGATGGGCTTTTCAGAATCTTAGATGAGAGCGGACAGAAGATGGGCGTTGCGAATATGGAAGGCAAGGTTGTTGTCAGTCGAAGTATGATGCAATCTTCCCATATCATGACGGTTTGGCAGCTGTGGCAGTGGGAAGTAAGGAAGTGCGACCAGCTGATGACCCAGAGCATGAATATACTGTTGGAGGTAAGTGGGGGACTCATAGATAAGCAGGGACAACGAGGTTGTGCCATTGAAGTATGATGAAGCCTCACCCCCAACCCCTCTCCGAAGGGAGAGGGAGTGAAATGCGTGAGAGATAGAAGCCCCACACCCTTGCCCCTCCCCATAGGGAAGGGAGTGATTAGCGTGATACCCCCTACTGGTTAGGAAATCTTTTAGTCATTCTTTAGCAAATTGTTTCCAGCACTCCCCTCTCTGTAGGAGAGGGGTTGAAAAGTGAGGCTGGTAGGGAGATAGGGGTGAGGGCTGATAGGAGTTTTGGGAGGTGAGGACTTTTGAAATATTCTTACAAAAATGAGGATGAATATTGGTAAAAGGCTAAAAATTAAGTGATTTTGACGCTTTTTGTAGTTATTAGCTATCAAGATATTATAGAGGGCATTTCAAAAGGTGCTTAGTAAAGGGGTTCAAAAGGGCGTTAGTTAGATGCTTAAAGGGCATCTTTTGCAAAGCCTATTAGGCGTTTATTTGAATACTATTTATGCCCCTTTTGTTTTTATGTTTGAATTATATTTACAATACAGTGTGTACGCATAAGACGGAACGAGCATAAGACCGAATACACATAAGGGTCTTCAGGATTTTGGGTGATAAGGTTTTCCACTTGTTTTTTTAGAGTTTGCAGCAATGTCACACGGAGGCACGGAGAGGACGGAGGATTATTAAAACAAAGCAATGGAAGTAACGGAGGCATCGTCGGTGCATAGAGCGACGGAGCTTGTTTGCCAATTCTGTTAGCAATTTATATACAAAGCGTTTACCTCAAAATAGTCATCAAGAATCTGTACGCTATACCTCTGTCGCTCTTTGTGCCGTCAGCACCTCCGTGACATAGCATTACCTCCGTCGCTCCGTTACTCCGTGTGCCTATTATATAAGACTTTTAGTTTATCACTCCATATTTCGGAAGAACCACACATAATGCATATCAGTCATCATGTACATTATGCACACAAAAGAAAAGTTCGTAAGCCAGAATATACATAATGACCGCTCTTTTTATTATTGTGTTTATTGTTCTTCTGTTACTCTGTCTTTTTACGTGCAACTTGTTTCTTTGTCCTCCTGTTATTCTGTCTTCTTTACAAGCAATTTGTTTCTTTTGTCCTCCTGTTATTCTGTCTTCTTTACAAGCAATTTGTTTCTTTGTCTTTCTACTCTGTCTTTTTATGAGCAACTTGTTTCTTTGTCTTTCTGTTACTCTGTCTTCTTTACAAGCAACTTGTCAACTCGTTCACTCGTTCACTCGTCAACTTATCACCCAATTGTTAAAAATATTAAATATTGTATTTGCAACAATGAATATTCGAAAAGAATATGTTTATATTTGCTGTCGACTTTATGAAGTAAACGACTCCTTATTAATAGGACCTAAAATAAAAACCTAACGGTGAGACAATAAACAACTATTTAAAAATAAAACAAAAACCAATTATTTATTACAGATTATGAAGAAAATCTTTACTCTACTTTCATTGTGTATGGTCGCAATGACAACTTTCGCTCAGTGGGTTTCAGCTCCTGAGAGTGGAAAGAAAGTACTACATCGCTGTTGGTACCAACAAGGTGGGTTACATCACAGCCAATGGTGATGGCGAGAAGTTGACAGCTAAGGTAGGCTTCTCAGGGTGATGTTGAAAAAGCAGAGCTTGGACTTGTACAAAGGGGTGAGAACGATGTTTGGTCATTCACTCTTTCAGTAGAAGGCGAGACTTGGACAATGTTCACCACAGAGGGTAAAGCGTCTTGCAGCTGGTACAAATCCAGGTGAGAACTTCAAGGATTACACTATTGTAGCTCATGATGACGATCCATCAGCAGCCCTTATGGTGCTATCAAGATGGTTGCTGAAGAGGAAACTCTTACGTAAACATCTATGGTGGTCAGGAGTTAGGAAAAGAATATGGTCCCTTGGTCTGATGGCGATAATGGTTCAAAGGTTTTACTTTATCGAGAACTACAGGGTAGATATTCCACACTGGAACTATGATTTCACTATCTTCGACAAGAACAACAACGAATCTCGTTACTTCATCCAGTTCAATAGAGTAGCAGCAAACAACCCAACATTTGGTCCTACTGGTTTGAATGGTCTTACTGGTAACAAGTTGATTCTCTCTGTAGATAACGATACATTGATCGCTGACTCTCTCGTAGAGAACGACGTAAACTTCCGTAATAAGGTATGGCACGTAACAAGCACTCGATGCTGCTACCAATCAGATTGTTCTTGTAAACGAGGCTGGTCAGTACATCAAGTACACTGATTTAGCAGCAGAGATGCCTGGTGGTAACGATATGTATAAGAAGAACGATGCTGACGAGTGGGTACGCAACGGTAAGAGCAGTGGTGGTAAGATGACAGGTGCTTTCATGGCATACTACTGAGCCACAGACTCTTTACATCTTCGATAGCAATAAGAGGTAGCGAGTTTTACTCTATCGGTGTAAGTAGCGACAGAACACAAAGAGAGTTCCTTAACGCATGGGAGTAACGTAGGATGGCACCACTTCATGGGTAAGTGGGAGGTTAACGACCCTAACAACGCTCTCAAGTTCATTCCTATCACTGATGTATTGACCAGTGAGCAGATCGCAGCTATGGACGCAGCTACTGGTATCTCTAACGTTAAGGTACAGGAGAAGCAGGCTGACGGTTATGTTTTACACCCTCGATGGTCGCATGGTAGCTAAAGAGCCTCAATGGTCTTGCTAAGGGCTTGTATATCGTAAATGGTAAGAAGGTTGTTGTGAAGTAATTCGCAATAAATAATTTAAGGGTTGTATCAAAAAGCAAGGGCGCACAAGTGCGTGACGCTCGCCAGCAGGCTAAGGATAGATACACGACACGTGTTTTTCTACAACTTGCCACTGACACAATTTTGATACAATCCCTTTTTGTCTTATAATAGAAATCTCTATAATTTAAACTATCTCAATATCTTTTTCCTTTACTCCTATGAATATCTGTAAGAGTATTTGTGCTGCTTTCCTCTTGTCTGCCGTAAGTGTCGGACAAGTTTTTGCCTAAGGTTACCCTCGCATCAGTACCAATGGCAATGAGCATTGAGTATTACGTTAAATATCTTCGTTCTAACAATGTGTTAGAAGAAAAAGGGCAACAATGTAAATTGCCGTACTGCTGTTCCACAAGTCATGAGTAGTGACAAACAGTTATGGAAGGTTGTTGCTGATGAAGGTTTTCGCTACCAATAAGAAATATAAGTTGATAAGCAAGAGCGGTCATACCCTTTATGTCAATGGCACAAATCCTTATAGCTCACAACTTCATGTCGGCTACAGATGCAACAGATATTACCTCATTCCATATCTTCCAGAGCATGAACAACAGCTTTGGTACGAGCTTCGTTCGAGTTGGCACCAGACTCTACTAACAGTCACGCGATGAACCAAGTGGGAGAGATTAGGGCTGGACAGGAAATGGGACTATGGGATAAGGGCGACATCAACAATGTCTTGACCTTTGTCAGCAAGGATGAGATGGTATTCCCATATTATCTCCCTACGACTTCAACTGCTGCAAACCCTGTTTTATTATTACATTCAGTTCCAGACTGGTAACTGGGCTACCTGAGTGCTAAGGGCGAGAAGGCTACCTGCCAGACAGCCTCATTGCATACTGGAAACCCTGACGATATGCTGTGGCGTGTGTCAGAGACCGATGGCAAATACTCTTTCGTAAGCAAGAGTGGAAAGATTCTTTATATCAGCGATTCATACGTCAACGCTACACAGACTCGCAACGTGAAGGATACGCTCTTTACGATGGTTGAATCAAAGAACTCATTGGGTGAGCATCGAAGTTGGTAGAGTCTACCTATGGACGTAACTTCTTTAATATGTACCAAGGTGCTGGTGACGGCAAATATATCAAAGCTACTAGGATTTGAGGCGATGGTGGTAATGTGGTTCGCTTTTGTTGCCAGCAGAAGAGTTGGTACCAGTAACAGGTATTGCTACATTCAACCCAGACCAACAAATATACGCTTTGGTACACAAAGCCCGCAACGAACTGGATGACCTCTTGTCTGCCAATCGGTAACGGTCAGTTTGGTGCCACTTTGATGGGCGATGTTGCCATTGACGACGTACAATTTAACGATAAGACCCTCTGGAGCGGTAAGCTCGGTGGTCTGACAAGTACTTCTGCTTATGGCTATTACCTTAACTTTGGTAATCTTTTATATTCGTAGTCGTGGTATGACAACGGTGACAGACTATGTTCGTTACCTTGATATCAACGATGCCGTAGCAGGTGTGAAATATACGATGGATGGCGTAGAGTACGATCGTACTTACTTCGCAAGCAACCCTGATAGCTGTGTGGTAGTTCGTTACACAGCCTCACAGAATGGTAAAATCAATACAACACTTACACTGAAGAATCAGAACGGACGTAACGTAAAGTTATACTGTTGATAATAACAATCAGGCAACGATAACCTTTGATGGTCAGGTAGGTCGCCAGAATGATTATGGTGCAACAACACCAGAGAGCTATTATTGTGCAGCGCGCATCGTGACAGATGGCGGTACAATCACTAAGAACGCAAAGGGCATTATTGAGGTGAATGGGGCTAACAGCATGACTGTTTACCTTCGTGGTTTGACCGACTTCGACCCAGAAGCACCAGAGTATGTGTCTGGAGCTAACCGCCTTCCAGCTCGTGCAACAGCGACTGTTAATGGCGCACAGACAAAGGGTTACGATGCTTTGTTTTGCAGCACATAAAACCGATTATAAGTCACTCTTCGAGCGTTGTCAGCTGACCCTTGGTGACATTAAGAATAATATTCCAACCCCACAGCTCATCAGCAACTATCGTAACAACCAGCATGACAACCTCTTCTTAGAGGAACTCTACTTTAATTATGGTCGTTACCTCCTTATCAGTTCAAGCCGTGGTGTATCGCTCCCAGCTAACTTGCAGGGGTATTTGGAACGACAATAACACCCCAACATGGCACGCTGATATCCATGCAAACATCAATGTTCAGATGAATTATTGGCCTGCTGAGCCAACCAACCTCTCTGAACTTCACCGCCCATTCCTCGACTACATCTATCGTGAGGCGTGTGTAGAGCCTACATGGCGTCGCTTTGCACGGGACATGGGTCACGTGAATACAGGTTGGACTTTACCAACAGAGAATAACATCTATGGCTCTGGTACTACCTTTGCCAACACTTATACCGTTGCTAATGCGTGGTATTGCCAGCACCTCTGGCAGCACTATACCTACACAATGGATAAGGACTTCCCTTCGCACAAAGGCGTTCCCTGCAATGAAGTCGGCTGTTGACTATTGGTTTAGAAGCTCGTGAAGGCTGCTGATGGCACCTATGAGTGTCCTAATGAGTGGTCACCAGAGCACGGACCAACAGAGAATGCTACCGCACACAGCCAGCAGTTGGTTTGGGACTTGTTTAACAATACCCGCAAGGCAATCGATATCCTCGGTAATGACGTAGTGTCAAAGACATTCCGCGATGAGCTTGCAAAGTATTTTGAAAAAGCTCGATAACGGTTGTCATACAGAGGTTAATCCAGCCGATGGCAAGACTTATCTCCGTGGTGGAAGTACTCTTCACAGTTTAATAATCCAAGCAAGATTGGTGTAAACGGTATAAGGCACACCGCCACATCTCACATCTCATGGGTCTTTATCCTTGTACACAGATCGGCGAAGACGTTGATAACACAGTCTTTGAGGGCTGCTCGTGCTTCCCTGATTGCTCGTGGCGATGGTCACGGAACAGGTTGGTCGCTCGGTCATAAGATTAATCTTAATGCCCGTGCTTACGAAGTCAGCACTGTCACAACCTTATCAAGCGAGCTTTGCAGCAGACTTGGGAGACTGGAACAAACGAGGCTGCGGGTGGTATCTATGAGAACCTTTGGGATGCTCATGCACCTTATCAGATTGATGGTAACTTCGATTTATACAGCGGGTGTAGCTGAGATGTTACTCCAGAGTCATAATGATAAGCTCGTTATCCTCCCTGCCTTGCCAACAATGTTCTGGCAGAAAGGCTCAGTGAAGGGCTTGAAGGCAGTGGGCAGCTTCACTGTTGACATCGATTGGGATGCTACAAAGGCAACAAAAGGTACAGATTGTTTCAAACATAGGGTACCACTTGTGTTGTGAAGTATGCAGGTGTTGCAAAGGACTATAAGGTGACAACTACCGACGGCAATGCCGTGGCTGCGACACGCATCAGCGATGACGAAATCAGACCCTAACCGTGAAGGGCGGTGCATATCTTCTTGTTCCTAACACCGCCAACGCTATCTCAACTGTTCAGAGCAGTCAGGACGGAAAGGTTGTTTCGGTAGACTACTACAGCCTTGACGGTACAAAGGCAAGCTCATCACAGAAGCGTGGTGTACGTATCAAGCAGATGAAGTATAGCAACGGTGCAACAAGTACTAAAAAGTAATCAATTAATTACGTTATATATTTAACCCACACTTCGGCTTTGGTTGAGGTGTGGGTTCAACTCAACATAAATATTTATCTTTCAATTATATGAAAACAATCAGAAACATTGGTCTTCTCGTATTCTTACTGACCTTAGCACCAACCGTGCTAAGGGCTGGCACATGGGGTGCAAAGCCCTGAACACGGCAAGACCTATCTTATCTCTTTTGGGGTATGATAACAATAGTGTGCTCACACCTTACAGGTATTCTTGGTTAAGGGACACGGGACTTGCGTTCCAGACTTACACTGAAGGCAACGACTCACAGAAGTGGAAACTCGTTGCTGTTGCTGGTAAGTCTGACTGCTATCAGTTTGTGAATGCTGATGGTGAGAGAGCCCCTTGACATGGCACTCAACGACCCAAATAAAACTTGGGGATGGCCTTGTTTGTGGCGTCAGACCATCACCAATCCTAATCAGCAGGTCTATATCACAAAGAATGGCAATGGTTATCGTCTCAGTGCGGTATCAGCAAAGAACGGTCAGACCTATTACATAACAACGGGTTCTATCTCTTCTGTCAACGGATATTACTGTGGTTATGAGGAACAGTGAGCCTCTGCTGCACTCCAGTTTAAGGAAGTGCCTGCGGTTGTTATTCCTGAGGGAGGCGACTGGGAGAATGCTAAGATTTATGAGCGCAACAAGGAGCGTGCACACGCAACCTATATGCCTTACCCATCAACAAAGGCAATGAAGGCAGACGGTCAGCGTTATGACAAGCCTTGGTTGGAACCAACGGGTGCAAACTACCTTAGCCTCAATGGTACATGGAAGTTACGTTGGAGCGAGGGTCCTAAGCCTGTCTTGCTTGGTAAGGATGACTTTTGGGGCGATGGCGTTAGCACTGAGGGCTCTGCGTGGAACGAAATCAATGTTCCTTCTTGTTTGGAGATGAATGGCTATGGTGAGCCAATGTACGTGAATGTAGACTATCCATTTTGAGGATGCGTCAGCCATACATTCGTATGAAGGCAGGTTTGAAGAACTCAGTGGGTTCTTATCGTCGCGATTTCAACTTGCCTGAGGGCTGGGAGAATAAGCGTGTCTTCCTCCACTTTGATGGTATCTATTCTGCTGCTTACGTTTATGTAAATGGCAATGAGATTGGTTATACCGAAGGAGCAAACAATGTCAGCGAGTTTGATATTACCAAATACGTTCGCACTGGTAAGAACAATGTTGCCGTACAGGTGATTCGTTGGACCGATGGCTCTTATCTTGAGGGGCAGGATATGCTGGCACATGAGTGGTATTCATCGTGATGTTTACCTCGTGGCTACACCAAAGACTTACTTGGCAGACCATTATATCAAAGTCTACTGTTACACCGGGTGCTACCACCGTTGCTACGGGTAGCGCAGCTACATCCGTAGAACTTACCGTCTGCAATCGTGATAAGACAGCAGCACAGAAGACCGTTACTGTTACGCTCTTCGACCCATCTGGTAAGGAATTAAAGAAGATGAAGTCTGACTTTGTCTTTGCTGCTGGCGACAGCTTGAAGACACAGACTGTTGACTTCGGAACGCTCTCTGGCGTAAAACTCTGGTCAGCTGAGACCCCCAACCCTCTACACCTTCACTTTCACCCAGTCGCAAGACGGCAAGGAAGAGGAGGCTTTCTCTACAAAGTATGGCTTTAGAAAGATTGATCTTAGCAAAGGGTTATCTTGAGGGTGAACGGTCGTCGTACTTACCTCAAAGGGTACTAACACACAGGACACTGACCCATTGCATGGTCGCACCTTCGGTACTGATCTCATGTTAAAGGATATCACATTGATGAAGCAGTCTAACATGAATACCATCCGTACCAGCCACTATCCACGTCATGCGAAGATGATGGCAATGTTCGACCACTATGGTCTCTTCGTTGTTGATGAGGCTGATATGGAGCTCACAAGAACTGGGATGGCGTAAAGACAATTATCAATAACAGAGATTGGACTGGTGCTATCGTTGACCGTAACGTACGTAATACCCTCCGCGACCGCAACCACCCAAGTGTTGTCTTCTGGAGTTTGGGTAACGAGAGTGGCTCTGGTCTGAATATCATGGCGGCTTACAACGCTGTGAAAGAACTCGACAACCGCTATGTCCACTATGAGGGTTCAACCCGTGATAAGGCTGAGGGCACTGATATTCACTCTGTCATGTACCCTGCAATGCACGACTGGCGTAGCGGAACAACGGGTCCTGTTACTTCTGATGTGAACCATCCAAACACCAATAAGCCTTACTTCATGTGCGAGTATGCACACGCTATGGGTAATGCTGTGGGTAACTTGCGCGAGTATTGGGAGGCTATGGAAGGCTCTCAGATGGGTGTTGGTGGCTGTATCTGGGACTTTGTTGACCAGAGTATCTACTCATACGATGCTATTCGCAACAATCAGTTGACACAGAATGGCTTCCCTGCTTACATCACTGGTTTCGACCGTCCGGGTCCTCACCAGTATAACTTCGTAAACAATGGTTTGGTGAATGCTGACCGTGCATGGAGTGCTGAGTTAGACGAGGTGAAGCGTGTTTACCAGTGGGTAGCCTTCGATTTGAACACAACAAGCCGTCAGGTGAAGTTGACTAATAAGTATCTTGACCGCAACCTCGACCAGTTCTATCTTAAGTGGACACTCCTTGTTGATGGTAAGCCAGTACAGGACGGTACCTTCAAGAAGTTGAATTGTGCTGCAGGTGCTACACAGACTGTTGATTTGAATTATAACACTGCTGCCTATGCAGGTAAGGAAATCTTCCTCAACATCGGTCTTTATACAAAGGATGCAACACTTTTGGTGCGACCGTGATTATCCTGTTGCTCAGTTCCAGGAAGCAGTTAGCAGCTGGCGCAACAACCCTTGTTGAGGTTGATAATACTAAGGCGGATGCACTCCACGCAACCCATAATGCAGACGGTGGTTACACTTATGCAAACGGCAAGCAGAAGGTGACATTCGACAAGCAGGGGTAATATCACTGAGTGGTCATACGATGGTAAGAACCTCTTTGTCACAAATGAAGGTCCACGTTTCGAGCGTTATCGTTGGATTGAGAATGATGGTCCGATGGAGGCTTATAACAATGGTCCAACCGACAATGGCGTAACTTCACAGACTGCAACCTTCCAGCTCTCTGGCGATGGTAAGACAGCAACAGTGAACGTTAACCAGAACGGCAACTACTGCAAAGCTACTTATAAGTACACTATCCATGCTAACGGAACCATCGACCTCACCAGTTCGTATGAGGCGCAGGGCAATGGTGCAAGACGTTTAGAGAACTGCGTTGAGGGCTCCCCAAGCGAATTGTCAAAGGTACGCTACTATGCACGTGGACCGTTGGCAAACTATGTTGACCGTCTCGATGCCGACTTTGGTATCTATGAGACCTCTGTAAAAGGATATGTACGAGCCATTCGCACACCCACAGAGCAACGGCAACCGCCTTGGTCTTCGTTGGTTCACCCTCACTAACAACGAGGGCAATGGTGTGAAGGTTGAGACAGCGGGCGATGTAGCCTTCTCTCTGACGCCTTGGACAGAAAGAGAGTTGCGCGATTCACGCCACGAATGGGAGTTGCCAGCAAGCAATCGCACCGTAGCTCACTTTGATGCTATCCAGCAGGGTGTGGGTAACGGCTCATGTGGTCCTGGCCCATTGAATGAGTATAAGGTTCAGCAGGGCAAGAAATACACTAACACCGTGCGTTTCATCCCTTTTTCAGAAGCGGCAGATGATACCGCAAACGGAATCTCTGCCGTAATAAATCCATCGACAACAACCACACAAGTCTACGACCTCTCTGGTCGTAGACTCCCTAAACTCCTGCCAAAGGACTTTATATTCAGGGTGGTAAAAGTTATAGCAAACTAAGTACTACTGTTTCAAGTGAGAAAGACTTGACAGTAGGGTAGGGACGCACGGATGTACGTTCGTGCGTCTTTACAATTCAATCCAAATCGGTTATAAGTGTCTAAACATTTTGTGTCTAATGACCGATTGGGATTTAAAAGGGGAATCCCACTGGTAAACTAAAATACGAATATTGAGTGATAAAGTAAGTCTACACTATAATAATGCACTCCTCTTTCCGTTGTCAATGTATGTGCGGAGGCTTAGCACATGGCGTGCGGATGGTAAACACTATTGGTGCGGAGGCTTAGCACGTAGACAAGCGATAACTCCGAAAGGGAGAGGAACGCTTAAATGCTTATTATGAAGTAGTAAATAAAACATATCTTTATTATGAAACAAAAATAACTATCTATTTCCTTTAGCCATTATTGGCTTATTCTTCTTCTCTATTGGCTTTGCCTTGGGTATCAACTCTTACTTGATGCCAGTATTAGAGAAGTCAATGCACTATCTCTGGTGCGAGCTTCAAGTCTGTTGCTTGCAGCGACTTTTTATTCCGTTCCTCTTGTTCGGTATTCCTGCAACCCATTGTATTAAGGCAATCGGTTATAAGCGTACGATGGCTTTGTCGTTCGCTATCTTTGCCGCAGCTTTCGGACTTTTCATCCTTGCAGCGAAGCAGAACTCTCTGACATGGTTCCTCATTGCGAGTTTCGTGAGTGGTGCTGCCAATGCCGTTTTACAGGCATCTGTCAATCCATACGTGACCATTCTCGGCCCTATGGACTCGGCTGTACGTCGTATTTCCTGCATGGGTATCAGTAATAAATTGGCTTGGCCAGTGACAACCCTCTTCATCACTTTGGTGATTGGTAAGGGTATTGGCGATACACAGCTCAGCGACCTTTATATGCCATTCACCATTATTATCGGTATTTTCTTGCTCTTGGGTGTTATCGCTTTGATGGCTCCACTGCCAGACGTAAAGGCAGCAGGTGAGGACGATAGCGAGGACGGTGAGGAGGCAGCAGCTAACTCATACGCTGAGGGTAAGACAAGTATTTTGCAGTTCCCACACTTGTTGTTGGGCTGTTTGGCACTCTTCCTCTATGTGGGTGTAGAGACTATCTCACTCGCTACGGCAACAGGTTACGCACAGTCATTAGGTTTGGAGGGTGATAAGTACGGATTTATCCCTTCTGTGGGTATGATTGTGGGTTACATCTGTGGTGTAATCTTCATCCCACGTTACCTCTCTCAGGCAGCTGCAATGCGTATCTGTGCTATCATTGCCCTCGTGGGTAGTGTGGCTGTAGCAGTCGTTCCAGATCCAGTTATCTCTGTTTATTGCATCTTCTTGATGGCATTAGGTTGTTCATTGATGTGGCCAGCGTTGTGGCCTTTGGCAATAGCAGACCTTGGCAAGTTCACTAAGTCGGGTCTTCTTTTGCTGACAATGGCGATTGCTGGTGGTGCTGTGATGCCTTGGTTGCGTGGTGTGGTACAGGATGCAACGTCTTTCCAGACCTCTTATTGGGTCAGCGTTCCTTGTTTCCTCTTCATCCTTTACTACGGACTTGCAGGCTACAAGATTCGTACGAAGAAGTAGGAACTTGAGAAGTTTAGGAGGATTTGATGTGGAGTTAAGGAGTTAAATGGAGTTAGAGGAGTTAAGACAACACCGTTTACATTTGCTTCTTTGCCTAATATAATATTCACTTCTTTCCTTTGACCACCTCCGTATTGTAAATAAAAATCAAACCTTAAAAATAAAAAGGGCGTTAATTCCATTTCAATTAACGCCCTTTTTAACTTTCTAAAAGATGCCCTTTTGCGCTCTTACTAACGCCCTTTTGAAGTCCTTATAAAAATACCTTTAATATTACGACTTTTATAATAACCTGATATTCTGTTAGTTGCAAAAGATGTGTAAAATGACTATCCTTAGATGATTTGAGGAGTATTTATCCTTTGTTTTTTTGTAAGGAAAATTCAAGCTGTATTTAGACTAAACGATATGTAGTTAAGAGGCTAATATATGTGAAAGAAGATATTACTTCTCTTTGTCATTGTCAGTTCATATATCATTGAATAATCAGGGATAAGAAAAGTAGAAAACAATTCTAAAGTGTTAATTAAGCCACCTCTATCTCATTTTGCTCTTTGTGCTGTTGGCACCTCTGTGACATTGTGCGTTACCTCCGTCCGCTCCGTACCTCTGTGTGCCTATTATATAAGCCTTTTTAGTTTATTCTCTCATATTTCGGAAGAAGCTCATTTCATTCTTTGTTATTAGAGATAAATTCAGTACTTTTGTAACAACAAAGAAAGGAAAAGATATGGAACCATTGGCAGAACGATTGCGACCACGCACGCTCGACGATTATATCGGACAGGAACACCTCGTTGGTGAGGGGCTGTGCTCCGACGTATGATTGACTCGGGGCGTATTGCGTCGTTTATCCTGGGGACCACCGGGAGTGGGCAAGACTACGTTAGCACAGATTATCGCTAATCGCTTAGAAACACCATTCTATACGCTTTCTGCTGTGACGAGTGGTGTGAAGGATGTGCGCGACGTTATCGAAAGAGCACAGAGTGGTCGTTTCTTTAATTCCAGCTTCACCGATTCTCTTTATCGACGAAAATCCATCGTTTCTCAAAGTCGCAGCAAGATTCGCTCTTGGGTGCAGTAGAGAGGGAACGGTGACGCTTATTGGTGCAACAACAGAGAACCCATCGTTCGAAGTGATTCGTCCGTTGCTCTCTCGTTGTCAACTCTATACGCTGAAGTCGTTGGAGAAAGACGATTTGCTGAGCTGTTGCATCGAGCCATTACGGAGGATGTGGAACTGAAGAGCGGAATATCGAACTGCGTGAGACGAGTGCTCTGCTGCGATACAGTGGGGGTGATGCGCGTAAGCTACTGAATATTCTCGACTTGATTATCTCAGCCGAATCGGGCAACGATGTTGTAATTACCGATAAGATGGTGGAGGAACGACTGCAGGAGAATCCATTAGCGTATGACAAGGACGGCGAGATGCACTATGATATTATCTCGGCATTCATCAAGTCGATTCGTGGCTCCGACCCAGATGCAGCACTCTACTGGATGGCACGCATGATAGAAGGTGGCGAAGACCCAAAGTTTATTGCGCGACGTGTCGTAATCAGTGCGGCAGAAGATATCGGACTTGCTAATCCTAACGCTTTATTGTTAGCGAATGCAGCCTTTGACGCTGTGACGAAGATTGGTTGGCCCTGAAGGCAGAATCCCATTGGCTGAGGCGGTAGTCTATTTAGCACGCTCGAAGAAGGATAATTCTGCATACGTAGGCATCAATAAAGCGATAGAGTTAGTGCGACAGACAGGCAACCTCCCTGTTCCCCTTCATCTTCGCAATGCACCAACAAAACTGATGAAAGACCTCGGTTATAGCGATGGATATAAGTATCCACACGATTATCCGGGACATTATGTCGAACAGCAGTATATGCCGGATGAGTTGGTACCTCCCCAACCCCTCCAAAGGAGGAGTGCCTAACAGTGTTATCTCTCTATGTTTCCTCTTATGATAGTAATAAGGGTGCCTAATGGAGTGTTATCTCCCTGTGTTTCCTCTTATGATAGTAATAATATGTAGCGAAAGTTCACTAAATTGTACCCCAAACCCAATCAAATTGTGCCTCAAACCTTACAAACTGTACCCCGTTAGGCACTCCCCTCCCTTTTGGGGAGGGGTTGGGGAGAGGTCCTAACACCCAAAAGAAACATGAAAATAGCAATTCTCGACTGCCATGCAGTCAGCCCAGAGTGACCTCTCATGGGAGCCGATAGGAAATAGCAGAGTGCGTTATCTATGAGCGCACAAGTCAGGAACAAGTTATTGAGCGAGCAAAGGATGCGGACGGTATCCTTATTAATGAGGTTAATATCACTCGTGAAGTGCTCGATCAATTGCCACAATTGAAGTATATCGGTGAGTTAGCAACAGGATATAACAATATCGATGTTGAGCAGCACGTGAGCGTGGCATCGTCGTATGCAACATCCCCTGCATATAGCACGGATAGCGTTGCACAGCACGTCTTTGCCCTTCTCTTGAACGCTACCACACGTGTTGGCCATTATGCTGACGCTGTACGCCGTGGTGAATGGAGCAAGCAGCAAGACTTCTGCTACTGGGACACACCACTCATGGAACTTGCTGGTAAAACACTTGGTATCGTAGGCTTGGGCAATATTGGTCAGAAGGTGGCTATGATTGCGCATGCAATGGGAATGGACATCTCTGCTTGCACCAGTAAGAATAGCAGTGACCTGCCAGAGTGTATTCGTAAGACAACCCTTGAGGGCTTGCTCAGTACGTCTGACGTCATCAGCTTGCATTGTCCACTGACAGCGGAGAACGCTGGTATGATTAACGCTGAGACACTGAAGAGCGTACGTCGTGGTACCATCCTTATCAATACCGGACGTGGCGGACTCATCGACGAGCAGGCTGTTGCCGATGCTCTTGAGAGTGGTCAGCTCGGTGCTTATTGTGCCGACGTGCTGACTGCGGAGCCTCCTCGCACAGACAATCCACTCTTCCATCAGCCAAATGCGTTTATCACTCCACATATTGCATGGGCAACACGTGAGGCACGCGAACGCCTAATGACAATCTGCGTTGAGAATATTAAGCAGTTTATAGCAGGAGAACCACAGAACGTGGTGTGATAGAAGGCCCAAAGCCCCACTCGACCCTCCCCGAAAGGGAGGGAGCAAAATAGGATAAGGTTCGCTGTATGTTCTTGGTAGAGTAATAAGACTATTTCCTTATTGTGGTCTAATAAAACTATCTTCTCATTGTGGAGTAATAAAGAAATTTGATTTACATATTATAATTACTTAACCCCTCTATGTAAGCTATGCTCATTGGCTACATCAACTTAGAGTACCACCCATAGTTATCTGCACTCCCTCCATTACTTCCCTTCGGTCAGTAACCATTGGCTCAGAGGATTTGGGGCGACATTTTGCTATCTGCACTCCCCTCCTTCGGAGGGGTTGGGGAAAGACTTCTTTTTCTTTTTTTATTCAAATATGATCTACACTGATGCACATCTTGTCCGTACAACTCAGGTGATACTGGAGTTTCTCGGAACGTTTGCGTTTGCCATATCAGGCATCCGCCATGCCGCACAGAAACAACTTCGACTGGTTCGGAGGTTATGTTTGTGGCTTTGCCGTCGCTATTGGTGGCGGTACAATTCGTGACACTATGTTAGGAGTGCGACCATTCTGGACGGCAAACATCATGTACGTTCTCTGTACGGGTCTTGCGCTCTTCCTCGTTATCTTGTCACGTAGGTGGATTCAACGCCTTAACAATGCGTGGTTTGTCTTCGATACGCTCGGCTTAGCACTCTTCACCATTGCGGGTATTCAGAAGACTATCGCATTAGGTCATCCCTTCTGGGTAGCCGTTATCATGGGTTGTATCACTGGTGTGGCAGGTGGTGTTATCCGTGACGTATTGCTGAACAATATCCCCGTAATCTTCCACAAAGAGATCTACGCCGTGGCAAGTGTGGGTGGCGGACTCATCTATTGGGCACTCTTCTCACTCGGTTTTATCGGCTTCCGATAACAGTTATTGTTACATTCCTTGCAATCTGTTTAATTCGTTTTTATTGCAGTGGGTTATCACATCTCCTCCCTACGTTGCAAGATGATGAAGAAAAAAAATAATAAAAAAGATTGCGAAACATTTGGTGGAACGAATAAAAAGCAATACCTTTGCACTCGCAAATCAGAAATGACAACTTAGTTATTATCTGTTGCGACCATAATTATGGTTCCGTAGCTCAACTGAATAGAGCACTTGACTACGGATCAAGAGGTTACAGGTTTGAATCCTGTCGGAATCACAAAAGGAATACTCGAGAGAGTGTTCCTTTTTATTCTCTGAACTACGAATTTCTTGAATGACACAAATTATTTAGTAATACCTTTGAACTTTTTATTCGTTCAGCCTTTGACACATATCCTTCTCAGACTTCTAATAATCAGTTTTTTACTATTTGTGAGATGATTTTATGCGGAGATTAATTAAAGGGAAAGCGAAAAATAAGCCTTTACTGCGGTATGAATAGGAGTGAAATAGTAAGGTGTTAGCATGCGAGGTGGTATGTCTGTGGCGCAAAAGACTGCTAAGCAACGTCCCTTTAGTGTGTATTAATAGTGTAATCGTCCTTGATAAGTTCAAGTAAATGGATGGAAGGGAGTTCAGAACATGCCCTTCCGTCTTGATAACGTTATAATGACGCGATGAGGTGATCTATATTTACAGAGCAAGAGGTATTCCCCTTAGGTACTTCTACATGCTTGATAATCATATTGTTAGGTTGGTATTGTTCTGCAATATGAGCATCAAACATAGAGAAATCGGAGCCATTTACCGTGGTACTCTTTTCTTTTTTAAGTTCCGCTTTACATCTATATATTGCTTTTATCATAAGTGCTTATCATTTTTCCTTTTGTTGGATTTCAAGGAATCATTATCGTCTATCTTTATCTCAACCGGAATAGGATAACTGATAATTATCCCCAATTCCTGATAATTTTTCTAAGCCAAAATCCTTTATAGAGCTAAGCAATAACTTGGTTCTTACGACTGAACTACTAATCTGCCAGATGGCTTTTTCATCAAAATTCGACTTCATTTCAGAATAGACGATATAGTCCTTATCTCCCACTTGTAGTAAGAAGATACCATCACAGTCGCACTGATAGCTACAACCTGAGGCTTTACTGTTAAAAGAGTCCTTGCATTTCTTTAGCAAATGGTTCTCTATTTCTATTATTTCTCCAGCATGTTCATAGGTAACTTGCTCAAGCTTGTTGGCTCTTCTTTGGTGCTCAGTTTTTATTACTTGATCGTCATGTCGTTTAAAAAAGCAGGCTTGTAAAAGGCAATTGTGTAGGACAGAGAAGTCTATCATTGGTCAGAAGCATTAAGGGAGTACAACATTTCATCAATTTGTTCATCCTGTTTACGCATCTTTTCTACCGTCTTGTAGAAGGTCTTCATTGGTATTCCACCTTCTTCCACAGGCAGTCCTTCTATCACAACCTTACCTGTCTCATCATCTCTATGGAAGAAATACGCCTTCACATTATCGCCATCAAGGAATGTTTTTTCTGATAAACCATTTGCAGCACAATACTCTTTAAAGGTTGTTTCATTCTTCTTACGGATATTACCTAACTTGATAAGCTGGTTCAATCTATCCATAAAATAATCGCTATGTGTCGTGATATGGAACAAGAAACCATTATTGATGCATTCTGCAATAAGGTCTGCCACCTGAATCTGCATGGATGGATGCAGATGTGCTTCAGGCTCTTCCAGACATATTGCTGCGTTTTTGCCAGGGTGATTCTTTAATAGAAACAAAAGCGGACTAATCTCCTTTATAGAGGAGGCTGCGGCAGAACATGTTTACGTGTCCGCCTCCATCAAGTACCAGAATTTCCTTACCTTCTTCCTTGACAACATCCCCATCAGTTATCTTCTTAATCTGGTAAAGATAAGGCGACTGCTCATCAGTAGGCCATATTGAAGTACAAAAAGTCGTTATCAAATAAGAACCTGCCATACATTCCCTCTGGATTTATGGAGCTGGTAAAGGAATAATTGGCATTAATCAAAGCTCCGTTTGCAGGTGGAAAGATTAAATTAGCGACATAAAAAGTTTTCAAGTAATCTGTGGGAAAGTACCGTCAGACTATATCCTCCCTACTGTCAGCGCAGTATTTCTAATGATATTTCTGCTACTTCTTTACCATTAATTGAGATGTTTAGAGTATTACCCAATCTCTTTTTCTGTCTCCTCTTCTGTTGCTACTACCTCTTGATATGTGACATGAAGGGGCTCACCAAACTCTGGAAAGAGGAATTCTACGTCACAATCTATGGTCGGATCTCCTAATAATGCGCGCATAAATGCTGTTACATTATCATGAAGATATGTTGAAAGGAAATCACCCGAAAGCGTAAAAGAGCCTGAGGATTCCTTACCTATCAAAGACTCAATTAGTTTTGTGCGCTCTTTTAAATCCAATAAGTTTGTGAAAAGATAATAAACAAGATAGTTCGCATAACTCTTTCCCAGCTTTGACATACCCGTAAACACCATGAATGGTGCTACCTGGAATGATACTTCCTGTAAAGGTCCGAACTTATGAATGTCTATAATTATCTTTTCATATGATTCAATATTGGTAAAATGGGTTCTACATCACGGATTTGGCGGAGTGGTTAGAAACCATATATTATAGCACAAAGATACGAAAAAAATAATGTATTAAGTGAAAAATATATGAGAAATTATTGGTTAGAAGACAGTTGAAAGGGAAGGATAGCCCTTCCGTTGTATAGTCTTGTAGAATAGAGGAATAGATAAAAAGGAGGGCGTATTATCCCTCCTTGTTGTAAATTAATTTCCTAATTGCTTTTTAATAGAGGGTCTTTTGCATTGCAAAAGATGCCCTTTACGTGGTAAAAGGTGCCCTTTTGAGGTGTAAAATTGGGTCTTCAGGATTTTTGGAGTGATAAGGTTTGCCACTTAAGGTTAGGGTTTCTGAGGAAATGTCACACGGAGAAAAAGGAGAGGACGGAGGATTATTAAAACAAAACAATGGAAGTCACGGAGGCACCGTCGGTGCATAGAGCGACAGAGCTTGTTTGCCAATTTTATTAGCAATTTATATACAAAGCGTTTATCTCAAAGTATTTATCAAGAATTTGTACGCTACACCTCCGTTGCTCTTTGTGCCGTCGGCAGCTCCGTGACATTGCGTTTACCTCCGTCCACTCCGTGACTCCGTGTAGCCTATTATATAAGACCTTTTTGTTTATCACTCCATATTTCGGAAGAACCGTAAAAATTACCTTTGAACTCTTTTTACCTTTGAACTTTGAGCATTGAACTTTGACCTTTATGATTTGTATCTTTGAACTGTCTCTACATCGGTAATTATAATTATGACGTATTGATGAGCACATGATTTCTATCGATTACGTATGAAACGAAGAGCTTTGCAATAAGCATTTACATAATTAGTGGAATTCGTAGTCGGTTAAAGTTTGCGTGGATAATGGTTTGAAAAATATGACATAAAATTGGGTAAAAACCTATAAACAAAGGAAAAACACGTGTAAAGTCCCTGTTTGTAAACGGCAGTAAATCAATTCATTATGATGTAGTGCGGGAATAGGTGCTTAATTGTGTTTCAAAAGGGCGTTAATAAGACGCCAAAAGGGCATCTATTGCAAGTCAATTAGGTGTCTTTTAGAGGCTAAAAAAAGGCATGTATTAGCTTTGAAAAAAACTTTGAACTTTGATATTTGAACTTTGAACTTTATGATATGGGTGGTTGATGAGTTGACAAGTTTACGAGTTTACAAGTTGCTTGTAGCGATAAACTTCAGTTAACAGTAGTAATCATAATTATGAATTGTGAATTATGAATTAAAAATAGTAATCATAATTATGAATTGTGAATTATGAATTATGAATTAACAGAGATTCTGAATTATACTTGGGGTATATAAAAAGAAACGGCAGAGCAATTGCTCTTCCGTTATCTCCGAATAACCACCGTCTCACGACGATAATATTTCTACAATCTTTACCTAAAAATATAACTAAAAACCCTAAATCTATTACTAACCTAAACAAATCTTCTTTTTCAATAATAATCCTGAGCAATCTTAAATACCTGTAAAGTCTAAAACCTTGTAATCAGATATGTTTCTCTTGAATTACAATGCAAAGGTATGGATAATATTCAGATTATCAAAATTAAACGATGAAAAAAATATCATTCTATCGGTTTGTTTCTTGATATATATCAAAGGCGATGATTAGTGTAAAGTTGACCTTTTGAGGGTATGTTTTCTTTATGTAATGTGCTGAATACCGCAAGAATCCTATTGTTTTTGTGAATAGAGTCGGGTGGGTCGATAGAGCAAGCAAATGCGAGGAGGCTTTTTTTAGTGGGAAGCTGATTATTAGTTCTTCAGACTTTTTGAAATGATAAGGATACGCCTAAGTTTAGGGGTTTTAAATGAAATGTCACACGGAGTTACGGAGGGAACGGAGGATTATTAAAATAAAGCAATGGAAGTAACGGAGGCACCGTCGGGGCATAGAGTGACGGAACTTGTTTGCCAATTCTATTAGTAATTTATACACAAAGCGTTTACCCCAAAATAGTTATCAAGAATCTGTACGCTACACCTCCGTCGCTCTTTTTGTGCCGTCGGCACCTTCGTAATATTGCGTTTATCTCCGTCCCTCCGTAACTCCGTAGTGCCTATTATATAAGACGTTTAGTTTATCACTCCATATTTCGGAAGCAGCTTATTATTTTTCATATAAATGTGTTTGTCTTTATAAGAAATATTGTACTTTTGCACTTGTAATAGGCAAATCCTTTTGCCCTTTCCATCTTCCTGAAAGGTATTAGGACTTTGTTATGACAGATTGGAGAGTACTTGCAGGCTGTGAAGCGGAGCATAATCGTTTTTGAAGAACAGTACTACAGTGCGTTCCTTTGCGCAAAAGAATATTCTATGTAGGAAACAAAAACAGCTTAAAACACAGGAAGTAAGATCGAGAAGGATAACATTTTTTTGCTCTTAGATACAATCGACGGATTGTCACTTTATGCGTAGAACCTTTATATTCTTATAGGTGAAAGAAGTCATCCGCTTATTATGATAGGAAGTAACAACCCACTTCCCACGTTTATATCTAAGGAATAAGATAGTGGGACAAAAGCCCGAAAAGAGATTTAGAGATACAGAAATCATCTATAGTAGAATGTCTATAGATAATAATTATTGCTTTCATTTAATAGAAAAAGAAACAATGAGCAAGCAAGTTTTTCAGACAGACTCCCGTCAGCGCTGGAGTTATTTTTAAGTGGACCTTACGCGTCATTCTTACGATTCTCTCATTGTTAGGAATCGTTTTTCTTGGCAATGTTTGCCTTGGAAGGAAGTCCTCAGATGCCTTTCCGTCACGATTATCGGAATGCAGTAACAGCGTCATCACCTTATACCAAGGATAACAAGACGGCAAAGCTTTTATAAGTCGTTTCGCGACTTCTTCAAGGAGAAGAAGATGCACAATAACTATGCGAAGGCTACGATTAGAAAACAACGATTTATTGGAAAGGCAGATAGTCTGACACAGAAATACTTTCGTGAGTGGGACGATCCACGAATAGGTGTGCGTTCGGCATGGTATGTAAACTGGGATAAACATGCTTATATCTCTCTGAAGAACAATATCAAGCATTTGAATATGGTTCTGCCAGAGTGGTTTTTTTATCAATCCTAAGACCGACAAGGTGGAGTATCGGATTGATAAGCAAGCACTACGGTTGATGCGTCGAACAGGTATTCCGGTTCTTCCTATGCTTACCAATAACTACAACTCCGACTTCCATCCAGAGGCGATAGGGCGTATCATGCGTGACGAGAAGAAGCGTATGGCACTCATCAACGAGATAGTTGGGACGTGTCGGCGCTATGGATTTGCAGGGAATCAACCTCGACTTAGAGGAACTTAATATTCAAGATAACGACCTTCTTGTCGAATTGCTCAAAGACTTCTCACGTGTTTTTCCATGCGAATGGGCTTTATGTAACACAAGCCGTAGCCCCTTTCAATGAGGATTATAACATGCAGGAGTTAGCGAAGTATAACGACTATCTCTTCCTCATGAGCTTATGATGAACATAACATTGAGAGTCAGCCGGGGCGGTTAGTTCGCAGCGATGGGTAGAAAAAGGCTACCGACTGGGCTGCAAAAGAATGTTCCGAATGATAAGATAGTGCTCGGTATGGCTACCTATGGCTATGATTGGGCAAATGGAGAAAGCGGTACAACCGTGTCATTCGACCAGACAATGGCTATTGCACAAGATGCAGATGCAAAGGTAAAGTTCGATGATGACACCTATAACGTAAACTTCTCCTATCAGAATACCGACGATAAAAAGGTTCATCACGTGTTCTTCACCGATGCTGCCACTACCTTTAATATCATGCGCTTTGGTGCAGAATATCATCTTGCAGGCTATGGCTTGTGGCGTTTGGGTACAGAGGACAAGCGTATATGGCGTTTCTATGGCAAAGATATGTCATGGGAAAGTGTGGCAAGGATGTCTATTGCGAAGCTAATGCAACTTAACGGAACCGATGATGTCAACTTTGTTGGCTCTGGTGAAGTGCTTGAAGTGACAACAGAACCTCACCCTGGAGATATCTCGATAAGGATAGATAAGGACAATCGCCTTATCTCGGAAGAGTATTATCGCGCCCTGCCTTCTACTTATACAATCCAACGATTAGGTAAATGTAAGGATAAGCAACTTGTTATTACCTTCGATGACGGACCAGACAGCCGTTGGACTCCTACCGTGTTAAGTACGCTGAAGAAGTATAAGGTCCCTGCAGCGTTCTTCATGGTGGGACTGCAGATGGAGAAGAATTTGCCATTGGTAAAGCAAGTATATGAAGATGGTCATACCATTGGTAACCACACCTTCACCCACCATAACATGATTGAGAATTCCGACCGCCGCTCTTATGCAGAGTTGAAGTTGACAAGAATGTTGATAGAGAGTGTGACAGGACATAGTACTATCCTCTTCCGTGCGCCTTATAATGCTGATGCCGACCCAACGGAACATGAAGAGATATGGCCAATGATTGTGGCAAGTCGAAGGAATTACCTCTTTGTGGGAGAGTCTATCGACCCTAATGACTGGCAGGCAAACGTTGCAGCCGACCAGATCTATCAGCGTGTCATAGATGGTGTACATCATGAGGACGGACATATCATCTTGCTACACGATGCGGGTGGTAGCTCTCGAAAAGCCCTACCCTTGATGCCCTACCTCGTATCATAGAGACCTTGCAGCATGAGGGTTATCAGTTCATCTCCCTTGAACAATACTTAGGTATGGACAAGCAAACGCTGATGCCTGAGATTAATAAAGGTAAGGCATACTATGCGATGCAGACCAACCTTTGGTTAGCAGAGATGATCCCATCATGTCTCAGACTTCCTCACAGCTCTTTTCCTTGTATTCCTTGCCTTGGGGTGATGCGCCTGCTATTTATGTATGTGTTGATGATAAGAAGAGCGGGCGGAGAACCGACGTAATTATGCTCCTATTGATGCTGCCACAGCACCAACAGTTTCTATCATCGTACCGGGTTATAACGAGGAAGTAAACATCGTCCGTACCATCACTACGCTTAAGCAACAGGACTATCCTAACCTGCATATCTACTTCGTTGATGATGGTAGTAAGGACCATACACTCGAACGTGTACATGAGGCATTCGACAATGATGATATGGTTACGGTGCTTGCTAAGAAGAATGGTGGAAAGGCTCAGCCCTCAACTATGGTATTGCTGCCTGTCGTTCAGAGTATGTTGTTTGTATTGATGCCGACACCCAGTTGAAGAATGATGCGGTAAGTAGATTGATGAAACACTTCATCGCTGACACGAAGAAGCGTGTCGGTGCGGTGGCTGGTAATGTGAAGGTGGGTAATCAGCGAAATATGCTTACCTACTGGCAGGCTATTGAGTATACGAGCAGTCAGAACTTCGACCGTATGGCTTACTCTAATATCAATGCTGTCACCGTTGTGCCCGGAGCTATCGGCGCCTTCCGAAAGGAGGTGATTGAAGAGGTGGGAGGATTTACAACCGATACCTTAGCAGAAGACTGCGACCTGACGATGAGTATCAACGAGCATGGATATATCATCGAAAACGAGAACTATGCAGTAGCAATGACCGAGCTCCAGAGACGCTCCGTCAGTTTGTGAGCAGCGTATCCGTTGGTGCTTTGGTGTGATGCAAGTCTTTTGGAAGCATCGTTCCTCTCTCTTCGCACCTTCTAAGAAAGGCTTTGGACTCTGGGCTATGCCTAATATGCTTATCTTCCAGTATATCATTCCTACCTTCTCACCATTAGCCGACGTAATGATGCTCATCGGACTCTTTACCGGCAATGCTCTACAAGTATTCCTTTATTATCTCATCTTCCTTATCATTGACGCCAGTGTGTCAATCATGGCTTATATCTTCGAGGGCGAGCGTATGTGGATACTTCTGTGGGTCATCCCTCAACGTTTCTTCTATCGTTGGATAATGTATTATGTCCTCTTTAAGAGTTACCTGAAGGCGATAAAGGGTGAGCTGCAGACATGGGGCGTATTGAAGAGGACAGGGCATGTACAGCCTCACCCTCCCAACCCCCTCTCCTACAGAGAGGGGAGTGCTAACAACAGTTCGCTAAAGAATGACTAAAAGTTTTCCCTAACCAATGGGGGTATCTCGCTGATTACTCCCCTCCCTATGGGGGAGGGGTAAGGGAGTAGGGGCAGTTGGGAAGGGGTGGGGCTTTCCCCCTCCCCATTACTTCCCTTCGGTCAGTGACCGTTGGTTCAGGGAGGGAAGGGGTGGGCTCTTATTTCCTTCTTATCTCCAACCTCATTGGGTCTTGTATATTCGCCTTACTGATCAGTTGCAAGTAGCGTTCACGGAGCGGACCGACCCTTACATTCTTTCGTGCGCGGACTGATGAGATAACTGATGAGGGGTTACAAGGTTCACGCACATGAAGTACTCTGCAGATATGGCGAACTATTGTTTGGAAGTCCATCAGTCGACCACATCTATCTCTTAGCGTACCACTCTCCCAAACCATGTGCGCCAGCTCGATGAGGTCACACTTCAACCCCGTCCAATACAATCCTTCCTCTTCGACTTCTATTGATTAAGTCATAGAAAGTATCTACAATCCTCTTTATCAGTCGGTCTTCCTCCTCTTGTGTCCAGAACTGAGCAGCCTTTATTACGATATTAACTTTCTTCATCATTGTTCTTAGTGTTTTTTTGTTATAGAATAATGGTTTTAATCATCTACCACCTTCTTTATTCGTGACGCAGTGTAGGTCAGTAGGAGAAGTCGTCGGGTGGCATTCGCATCGTCCTCTATGGAAACAGTCTACTGGGGAGAAGACTGTTTCGTGAGGTTGCTGCAAAAGGTAAAAACCCGATAGTGCAGTATATGTTCAAATGCAAAACTTTTTTTCTTTAAATAAAACTAACAAAAAGACAGTAAAAATCAATTAGGCGGTATAAGATACGTAAAGGTGCCTTAAAAAGTTAGGTGTTGGTCTATAAAAATCTGCTTACCCTCAATAGAGGATAAGCAGATTTAATGTATCTAATAAGATTCTATTCTCTTAGCCGTTTAGTACTTACGACCGTTAGCATCAATGATGTTGCTAAATGGTGCAAACTTAGCTGCATCAGTAACTGGTGGAGTTCCTGTGATGGCTGAACCAACATAGACTGGGCGGATAGCACAAGCCTGCTGCTTCTGCAGCAATGTCATTCCATAGTTAAGAGAACCAAAGAATAAGCCCTTACAAGTACTTGCTGCCGTTGCACGATCAGCATAATAGAAGCCCATGAAATTACTACCCTCAGCAACATGACGGTAAACAGTTGTACTAACATTGTCATTACGTTGTCCTGTGATAGGCAAGAACAGACCTCGGTTAGCAAGTACAAGACCCGTTACGTCTTCATACTTCCAAAGCTTTTTACCAGTAGGGAACTTGGCATGCTGACCAGTCAGTGCGTAGTCGCTATAGTAAATTCCATAAATCTTATTTCTCTTATCGGTATAACAGAATGCTGGTACCTTCGTGACACTATTCTGCAAACCTTCGAGTTGCTCTAAGGTAGGATACTTATAATAATAACTACGTCCTGTCTTTTCGGTATGATACCTTACGATATCACCATATACAGCTTGATTTTTGTCTACAGGTCTGTTGCCCAAGCTACCTGGAGTAATTTTTTTCTTGTAGTAATTCCCATTCATGGTAAATCCTGTTCCACCGAGATAAGCACTGCTATTCAAATTCAAAGCCTCTGCAATATCTCCCCATCTAAAGAGGTCTAAGTCGTCAGAAGTCTGAGTGTAACGTCCATTATGGTTGTCAATATACCAGTGCTGTGAACCTACTCCATCCTTTACAATATCTTTGTTATCCACTCTGTTGTCAACTGATGGATTATCGCCATAGTTACTAATCCACCACTGTGCAGGCGCAATACCCCAGTACTCCTTTGAACCCTGCTTATAGTGTATGAAGTTACCTGTAGCCCATGTGACATTGTTTACTGTAACGTATGGCTGAGGAGTAATCTTTTCAACGTTAATGTTTGAGCGGTAGTCGTAGCCAGTGTTAAAGAGCTTTGAAGCAGTCTTTGTGTAGATACCACTTTGTGTATAAACAGTTAGTGTGAAGTTGGTTGATACATTCTCAGCCAAGAAAGCCACCCACACGTAGCCATTCTGCAACTTAATCTTTGACTGATCCTTGTTGGCTACAGTAATCATATACTCCTTCTCGTCAGAAGTACCTACAAAGGTACCATCCTTAAGATTAAGTACATCGTATGAACGAAGACCATTGATTTTTACGCTATCAATGTCCTCAATGAAACCAGTACTACTTGGACCGTTAACTATCTTGAACTTCATACCCCAGATAGTTACCTTGCGATTCAGTGTTACCTCTGTCTTGACAATCTTCTGTCCGTTGTCATTCTTTATTTCTACAGGCTTAGCTTTACCCCAGTTGTAATCAAACTTCTGGTCGATAGTTGTTAATGTACCATCCTGCTTCTTCATGTCAAGAGAAACAGTACTGCGGATGCCGTACTTCTGGTTCGTATTTGGGTTCTCTGAAGTATGATATTTAAGATCTACCTCCTTGCTTTTTTTCGTGATGAGGTGTTGGATCACCTGCTCAACAGTTTTCTTATCCTCTACTGCCGTACCAGGATAGAAGAAAGCAAGGTCGTCCGTAGTCTTCATAGGGCTTAAGGTTTTAACCTTACCCGTGAAGTCAGCTTTCTTCTTGTTGCTGTTGTTAGCAGCCATTGTCACTAAGCTATAGTTAGCTTCAGTTACTTTTGTCGTTATCGGCAATGTCATAGATAAACATCTTGTCACCATTTTTCCACTCTGACACAATATTGTTATTAGCATCAGGGGTGAGTGCGCGTGTTCCAGCTTGTGCTGCATTACCTGCTGTTACCTGAATTGTTGTGACATAACCCTCTTGCTGTGTCACATCACCTGCCACATCGTTTGTATCGCTGCAGGCTGCAAGTCCCATCATAGCGATTGCGCCATAAAGGAATTATAAACTCTGTTTTTCATTTTACGCTTAATTTCTTTAGTTTTAATCTTCCCATCCTTTCACTCCAGAATTCTCGTCATCGCCAAAAAGGATTTGACTTAGAGAGTTGTCCTCTCCACCATGATGTGGATCGTTCTTAGTTACTCCGTTACCACTACCTGCGAGTAGTGACATCTCTACCATAGTTTTAACAATCCCACATGTGGGACGCTCATAACTTTTCTTCATAATCGTCAAATATTTATAGGTACAAAATCAAACCTTCAAATCAGTTTTTGAACAAGACTGTTATTGTCTACAAAGTAGATTTTTAACGACTTGTACCTTAATTAATCTTGATGTAGTTTCTCTTTTGTTATCCAAATATCAAATATCTCAAATTGGATACAATTCTATTTGTTTGCAAAGTTAAACATAAATTTCGAAAGAAACAATAAATCTGCATGAAAAAGACATAATGACATAAAAGAAACATAAATGATATAAATTTTTAGAACAATGAATTATCTTTGAACTTTTGAACTTTGAGTTTTTGAACTTTATGATTTGAGTTTAACCTTTGAGTAATATCGGTAATCATAATTATGGATTCTGAATTATAATATTTTCTCTCACAGAACACACAGATGAACAGAGTCCATAGGACACACAGAAACCTAAAGGTTATTGATGACACAGAACGTTAAAAACACAAAAATCAGTACAAGCAACTCGTTCACTTACTAACTTGTTACCAAAAAGAACTTTGTTCCCATGTTACTTTTGTCTTCAATTACCCTGTCTACAAGCAACTGGTTTTACTTGTTAACTCGTCAACTCGTTCACTATAAATCTGTGATTTCTCCGACCTTTAGGTCTCTGAGCGTTTCAGTGTACAAAAAGGAAATCTGTTCTTTCTGTTCATCTGTGTCATCTGTGAGAGAATGCTTTTGATAGAGTAGCTTTTTGTTTTATTTTTCTCACAGATAGCACAGAAGAACAGAGTCCATAGGACGCATAGAGACCTCCCTCAACCCCTCCAAAGGAGGGGAGTTACTTGACGGATAAAGATTTGAAGAGTAAGGCGATAGCAGGTGAAAGCTTATTTAGTTTTCTCCATCACTCCGTTAGGTAGCTCCCCTCCTTTGGAGGGGTTGGGGGAGGTCCTTCTGTGAGAGAATTTATCCACCTAACATTACGAAATATCATTACAAAATATTCGAAGAAAAGGCGAAGAAAAGGGCTAAAAATGAGTATTTTGAGCATCCTTGTAAGTTTTTCGTTATCAAGTAGTTGCAAAGGTGATTTTCAAAAGATGCTTAATTGGACTTCAAAAAGGGCGTTAGTAAGGGGCTTAAAGGGCATCTTTTGCAAGCCAAAAGGGCGTTAATTGAAGGCGTATTTATGCTCTTTAAAATTGCAGGTTGTGAATTTTCTTTACAGCGATTCGTTCTTTGAACAATTGCCTTTGACCTTTGCGGTTTTAACATTGAACCTTATGAATTGTGCCTTAACCTTTTTGTTCTTTAAATATTAGTACGTATAATCAAAAATATTTTTCTCACAGATAAACAGAGTTATAGCATTATTGCTAATCGAGAGCATATATCTGTATCATCCGTTTATCTACGACATCTGTGAGAAAATAAACTTCTCACTTTTTATCAGTAGTAGGCTTACTGTTACTCCATATTTCGGAAGAAGCCAACTCTCCCATAAAGTATAAACTCTATAGGAGAGGATGCTTGAATTTAGAAATATTCCTTTATAGGCTCATTGGTTTCAAATAGTTGACGAAATAAAATCCATCACCCTATTAACCAAATTATTCAGAAACCGGACGTACTGAGTAACCAGAACTGACGAGGGTAATAATTTAATGGGTCTAGTAGCCTTCATCAAAGAACAGACGAGTAGCCTGACGCGTATTATTCGGAACTGCCGTCCAAACGCTACCAGAATTTCTTTTTAGACAAATCGCCAGTGTCACTTATGTAACCTGTTCGAGGAAGAAAATAGTAGAATTCTTATTACTATCTGTCCAGAAGTTCCAACCAAAGTCTAGATCGAAATTTGAAGGATCTTCTATTCCTACAGCATTTCTTACACCTCTATTTTTGCCATTTTCTGTAAAGCCAGTAAACGCATTACTAGCTGGCATCTTAAAGCCAACAGGGCATGGGTCATAAACAGTCTTAACGACAGGATTGTCATTTCCCTGTTCAAAAGGAACTCTTTGTGTATTATTAGCTGACCAAAGGTTATAATAAGCAATTGGGTTGTCTAAAGCCTCTATTCTCAGTATAGAACTTGTTAGGGTTCTGAATAGTTTTCATTAAAGACATGTTGCTATCATATTGTTCCAGAATAATACTACCTTTCTTTAATTCGCTGGTTGCTACACCAGGGAAGGCGTCCTTACGACCGAACTGATAAAAAGTATTAACTCCTTGTATTTGATTACCAGGATTCTGAATAATATAATAACGGCAGCTTGCTTTTTACCATTATTACCAATAGTTTGCTCAACCTTAACCTTAACCATTCGAGGACTTTTGTATTCAGTACCCTTCCACATTGTAGGCTTCCAACCTAAGTTCTCCTTAGTGAAGTTATAGGTTACGCCCTGATGGTTAGTAACTGGAATCTGATCGAGCGCATCTTCTGGGGCAAACCAAAGATGCCATGACCAAACAACAGTGTTACCCTTCTTTATGGCAACAACAGCGTTACCACTTTGGATATCGCTCTTCTTGACTTCAAACTCAAGGTAAGCAAAGCCGTTCTCACGTACGATAGGATTAGCAGGAAGATGAACCAGATTAGCTGCATCTGCCCAAACTACCTCAGCACCGTTAATACCAGAGTTGGTACCACCGTTGCTTGTCTCTATCCATGGGTTAGTAATGTTATTGCCATTATGGTCCTTGAAGTTTGTTAAGACATAACTACCCGTGTTACCTGTCTGGTAAGCTTTGAGTGTTATATCCACCTTTAGTGATTGCGTTACCATAAACCAGAGGAATTCTATAGCGTCCTGGAGCGGAAATAAGGTAAGAGTTGGCAGTACTACGATTTTGGCGACCTCCATTGGTTGAAAGGTCGTAAGGAGCAGCTGTAGAACCTAAGGCTGGTGCGTCCTGAAGTGCCTTGTTACGTTTTGCAAGCATATCAATCAATGTAGGGGTTCCCAAAGTTGCATAACCTTCCTCAGCAGCACTTCCACCATCGCCACTTTCCTTGCTGAGTGAAGTCAGCCAAGAAGGTTTTGTAGTTGTCAGGTTGCACCATAGTCAACACTGTAACCGATAACCTTCCAAGGCACCGCCTGCTGAGTTTTTGGTTACTGGATCACATACGATAACTTGTGACACTATAAGCCTTTGAAATTGTTTCGTTATAATTAGCTGCACGGCTGAGGATTAGTTGGAGTAAGCACGTAGGTCCATGTTGAGTTAACCTGACTCAACTTATATGTACGTGTTGTACCAGCCTTCCATTCTCCTTCAAAGGTACGGTAATAGTAGTACCATCAGTGCAATGAATGTAGCTGTTACACCAGTAAGATTCTTCATAGGAATCATATAGAAGGTGTAGTTGTCGCCATCGTTACCCATAATAGTAACGTTAGGGTTTGCATTTGTACTGACACTGACGTTAGAAAGAACAGCTGTGCCACGAACATCCTTAGTAATGTCCCAACCCGCATTAGAACCATCAAGCTTATTAGAAAGGTAGTATCTACTTTTGCATCCACAGCATTACGAGGTTCTACTCTGTCGATAGTTTTATTCCACGAGAGATTTTGACCTACTGCAAAGCGGATAGCCGTAAGAGCATGACGGAAGTCAAGGTTGGTTGTAGGATGAACGCCACGTGTTGTGTACTCTACGTCACCAGTGCAAGCTGTCATCAAGTCAACCTGTTTCTTTACGTCAGGGTCTGCTGTGAAAGTCAACCGCAGGTCTACCAGTAACATCAGTTTTGCCAATAGTCATTTTTGGATATTTATCAATACTTGGGTGAACAGCAAAGAAACGAGCCTTTAGGGTTGTCCATTGACCAGTGATCTTTTGAATAAAAGTGTTCCGTCGGGTCTAGTCTTCTCTGCGTGGAACCACTCTGGGAAAAGTCTAAGATATTGCTTGCCGCGAATTGCCGAAGAGGAGAAATCACCAAGAGTAGAAGTTCTGATTATATCGGCACGTGTCTGCGCATCAGCCTTTACTGGATTAACACCTTCAACGGTAGTCTCTATAAGACATACATCAAGATTTTTACTACTCTGTCTTCGAGTTTCTGACCAGCTAAATCACTCTTTCTAAGCCTGGAGTAATCGCTCACGAGTCTTCGCACCACCACTGATGACATCTTCTGCACATCATTTACACTAAAGCGGACAAGGTCTCCATTGTCTGTTCCGCCATAATTATTCAAATCGTCCTCGGCACATGATACCGCCGTTAACGCTGCGCTACCAGCAAGAAAAGCTGTACACGCATAATAAAATAACTTGTTCATAAGTTTAAAAGAAGAATTCCCGCCCCCTAATCTCCTAATGTTAAGGAGAAAAAGTGTGAACAGACTGATAAGCCTAAAGGTTCACAATATAAGGTTACACTAAGAAAAAGTGGAAATTCTGTTTGTAAGTTTTTCTGTTTGTTATTGTTTAATCTTTTAAGAAGTGAAATGTAAGAAGGTATATCGAGTGATAAATAACAATATCAAGGGTATATGTCATTAACCAGACATGCTACTTTCAACTCGATAGAAAGTACTCTATCTTAACATGTTAAGTTCATATACGAACACCTTGTCAACTTAGAGCAGTTACCCTTCAAGAATGTCATTGTCACCTCCATCTTCCTCAACTCCATCAATAACGTTAACTCGACCTTTGTTTGATCCTGTACCACCACCACCAGGGCGTACAGGTGGACTTCCCTGCTAGGAGATATCGCTTCAGACTCAATCTTAGCCACCTTTATACATGGGCTAACATAATCTAATAGTACAATTCTTCGATTTTTTCATAAAACTTAATTGTTGTTAATTAATCAAACTTATTCTCTAATTGTCATTGTGAATAGTAGAATAAAACTCTAAATATCACAGAGAAATTAATCCACGTTCTTTTCGAATGCTCTAGGCATCAGTGAAAGGAGATTACATAATGACTTCTCAAAAACACTATAAACTCAGCTAAGTGAGAAAGCAAGAATGAAAATAGTCTTTGTATTCGCAAGAGTTTTTCAAACATTAAAAATGTCTAAAGAGTAAGATACTTAAGAAATACTATTATATTCTAATTCATCTACAATTTTGGTTAATTATGTGTTTGCGGTGCAAAGTTAATAATAAAAATTAAATAAAAAGAAATAATAGATAAGAAATAAAAGTGTAATGTTTTACTACTACAACAAAACTTATAGGTTCTTGTGATTGTTTAAAGCCCTAATAACCTTTCTGAAGATAGGAGTGAAAATCAGTTTGCTATATGATAAGCTGTTTGGTGTAATTACTTGTTTAATAGGTGTTTGTAGTGTTACAGAGCTGTCTTTAGTTTTGTTTTCATCGTTCTTTATTCTTTTTATTTATTAGAGCTACATTATATTTTCTTTAGTTCTCTTGTTAAGTTTAATAAAAAGTTATACCTTTGCAACGTGGATGTTAGCAATGACATATAAAACGACTATAGCGCAACAAAAAGAAACTTTGATTTCTTTGCCTTTTTTTAGTGTTTTATATTTGGTTGTTTCAGATATTTTGCTAACACACACACACACACACACACACACACACACACTTGGTCGCTAATTATCAAAAAGTTTTTAGTAGGTAATTATGTGTGCATGTTTCTAACTTTTATTTGCACAAACGTTTTTTGTTGTTCACTGTAAAGTGGACCTCTATTCAGAGCTGTAATTTTCGAAGGATTAGCTGCTTGTGAGTAAGAATTATAACTATTTTTAATTTAAAAGAATAATGGTAACAAAAGAAGAGAAACCTATCTTGCACCAGTGTGCTTGATAGTTCAGATGGAGTGAAACGACTTATCTCATGGAGACATCTTTCCCTAGTCAGCACAGGAAGGCTAACAAGGCATCTGGCCCTGCAGACACTGCTAAGTCTGATGAGTTTATGGGAGGATGAGGCCTTTGAAGAAACGGAGAATGGTAGTAGTTCTTCTTCATGGGAAGATTAAGAAGAAAGAGTTTTAACAGAACTAAGATTACACGAACAATGAAAAAGTATTTATTTAAGACGCAGCTTTTTGTCTCTTGCTGCTTTTTGTGGCATTGTCTTGGCTTTTTAGCTCTTGTGCAAACAAGACATGGCTACAGAACTACAACTGGTGCAGAGGAGCGATAACGACAAGAATCTTACGGCTTTCTTTGCTGGTGACGAGGCTACGACTCGCACCTCATTAGATTACAATAGCGGTAACTTCTGTTAGGAGCAGGCGACTATATCTACGTGATGGATGACAATGGCGTATTGCAAAGAGTAAGAATGCTCCAGATCGAAAGCTATCATCTTTAGCATCTTTTAAGTATATGGTTCCAGGTAAGTTTACTGCAAGTAGCAGTTATAAGGTTTATTACTTGGGCAAGAATAGTAATGGTAGGATGGTGACGATCACGACTGAGCAGAGTCAAACTGTTCCTGGTACTACTACTCATTTTGGTACATCAGGCGACTATGGTACTGCAACTGCAACAAAGGTTGCTGGTAAGCATCAATTTTTCTTTTTGCGTTAGAGCATCAGCCTGCTTATCTTGTCTTCCAGCCTTATACGAGAAATAAGGTCTTATATAACTGTTATCTAACAAAAGATAGAGTGAGTTCCGATAATGATATAGCCACGATATACGTAGTTAACCAAACTACTGGTAAATTACAGGCTATAGATGGTACAGGGCGCAAACAGATAGTCTTAACGACAAAAGACCCAACATCGGGCAACACTTTCTACAACGGTTTCCCACTAACCAACAATACTGCCAGCGTAGCTACTAACGGAGCTTACATGGTAATCAAGCCAGGCACCCATACTTTAAAGGTACGTTACTGGGTAAAAGACCTGGTAACAGGCGTTGAGGGAGCAATTACAAGGACATATCCATCCACATCATACGCTTCCAACACCTACTACGATATGACTGCACAGCTCAATGTGAAGAATTACGATGGCGACAAATACTACATGTGGGATGCTCAGAAAAATTATTGGTCAGGTCACGAGATGGGATAGTGAAAATCCATGGCAGCTCAACGTTTACGACACAGCCAGCCAATCCAAATTACCCCAAAGAGCAAAACAGACTCTCGTTGGTACTACGAGGGTGGTGACAGTTCATCTTTCAACGCTACTCATAGTTGCGCAACTCTTCCTAACGTGAACGAGATGACATGGTATGCTGCCAAGGGCGATCACCGTTGGGACCGGGATAGATTATGGACAACTATGGGTCATTTATATAAAAGCTGGCATGTGGTTTTTGAAAGAAAGAAGGCAAACATAGCGGTTACAACAGCAACACCGCTTTCGACGGTCGTGATTGGCGAGGAACAAGTAAAAACGATGGATGGTCAGTATCTACGACTCCTCCTTCTGCTGCCGATGCTGGTAATTATTTCTTCCTGCCGCCTTGGGTTCCTACGACTCTGGTAAACTGTATGGCGTTTGCTTTGGCGGTTCCTATTGGTCGTCAAGTGCTAACCCCATATATTCAAGCACCACCGCGTACCGCCTAGCCTTTGACTATTTTTACGTCACTGTGAACAACACTACCCGCAGTAGCGGTTACAGTGTCGGGGAGTTTAAGTAGTCCTTGCGCTTGCTCATTGAAGAGCCCTACCCCGACCCTCCCCGACCCAATGGTCACTGACCGAAGGGAAGTAAAGGGGAGGAGCCCTAACGGGATAAAGGAAGGATAAGGGATAATCTAACTCATTGCAAGTAAATTTCTAACGTGTTAGAGACTTACGGGGAACGTATTGCAGGAGATTTCTAATGGCTTAGGGTTTTTCTTTTGATGCATTAAGGGTTTCCTTAGATGTGATATACAATATTTGATTATAAATATAAACTCGTTCGCTGCGTGATGCAGCCGACTATTACCTGATTGATTTTATTCGGTAATTCTACCTCCATTCGAGAAGTGATTTCTTGTTTGGAGTATTTTTTAACTCTTCAGTAATTTGGAGTGATAAAGTTTACCTCTTACGTATAGAACTTTGACATAAAAGGTACACAGAAAAAGAAAAGAATCCAGTGGAGTATAAAAAGGTTCTTCCGAAATATGGAGTGATAAAAGTAAGCCTACTACATATAAAGGCACACAGAGGGGGAGAGCACGGAGGTGAAAGCAAAACAATCTCACGGAGGTGCCAGAAGGCTAAAGAGCGACAGAGCCGTAGTGTACGTGTTGCTGATAACTTTGGTAATATCCTCTGTTCCTCCACGCACCAACGGTGCCTCTGTGCCCTAACGATTTCTGCTATATAAAACCTCTGTGCTCTCCGTGTGACATTACTTCAGACTTTAAATACAAGTGGCAAACTTTATCACTCCAAATTACTGAAGACCCATATTTCTCTTGTATTGTAAAGAAAATTCAGAAGTTAAAATTTAAAAGGGCGTTAATTCCATTCGAATTAACGCCCTTTTTAACTTTACAAAAGATGCCCTTTTTGAGG
>BNJT01001903.1_pt1 | contig 142402 bp, 141 predicted proteins | sample 8540491 | NCBI WGS metagenome assembly BNJT01 (sample SAMD00202455, study PRJDB9452) | human saliva metagenome | host: Homo sapiens
TGGGCTGCATTCTTTCCGTACTGTGCGTATGTATCAAGAACACAAAATTGCCGCATCGCATGGACTTCTGCTGTGTAAAGGTGGCTCATTAATTTTTAGTTGACAACAGGTTATGAGTCTACGAGTTCTAAGCTTATATCGCCTCGTGTACCAGGTTTGTGATAATGAGTCCAGAATAAACAAAGAGGATGTACCTGATTCATATAAGATGGTACATCCTCTCTCTCTATCGTATCAATACCTTTTCCCTGTGCGAGTGTCTCTTTTATCTTTTCCGATGTAAAAGTATAGCTTTACGTCGGAAAGAGATATACTTTGAGGCGTTATTCTCAAAGTTTCCGATGTTTTTGATGGGCGCCAAAGCTTTGTTTGTGTGATAGAGTGTTGATTTTTAGCTGCCCTGGGTTTAAACAAACTCTCAAAATATTGAAAGTAATATCAGGCTTGCCAGGTTGTTTAAATAATTTCGCGATGTAGTATAAAACATGTTGCCCCCACATGAATCTTCTGCAGGTCTGATTTGATCTGGCTCCCAACACTGCGAACGAAATAGTAAACTAGAACAAAAAGAGAAGCCCTCCACGTTACTTCAGTAACCAAGGCTCTCCTAAATAAAGAGAGGCGGTGACCCTACTCTCACATTGCATTGCAGTACACCATCGGCGCGAGCTGGCTTAGCGTCTCTGTGTTCGGAATGGGAAGAGGAGGTGCGGACCCTGCCAGCATAACCACCTAGGTTGAATATCGCACACAAAAGCAAAAACTAAAATAAACGTCACCCAATACTAAAGAGAACTGCGACACGCGAACAAACCAGAGGTCTCATGGGCAGTTAGTAGCGCTCGGCTCTGCGTCGCCGTCTTTACACCTACGCCCTATCAACGCGTCCTCGTCGACGACCCTCAAGAGTTCTCGTCTTGCGGCTGGCTTCGCACTGAGATGCTTTCAGCGCTTATCCAATCCAGACTCAGATACCCAGCGGTGCACCTGGCGGCACAACTGGTAAACCGGAGGTCTGTCCAACACGGTCCTCTCGTACTAGTGTCAGAACCACGCAAAAACTCCTACGCCCACGATAGATAGAGACCGAACTGTCTCGACGTTCTGAACCCAGCTCGCGTGCCCACTTTAATGGGCGAACAGCCCAACCCTCGGGACCTCTCCAGCCCCAGGATGACGAGCCGACATCGAGGGTGCCAAACCACCCCGTCAGATATGAGCTCTCGATCAGCCTGTTATCCCCGGGTACCTTTTATCCTTTGAGCGACGGAGTTTCCATACACGTCCGCCGGATCACTATGCCCCAGTTTCCTGCCTGCTCGGCATGTCTGCCTCCCAGTCAAGCGCCCTTATGCCATTGCACTCTATAAGGCCGGTTACCAATCGGCCCGAGGGCACCCTTGTGAAGCCTCCGTTACGCTTTTTGGGCGGCCACCACCCGAGTCAAACCACACGCTAGCAGTGTCCGCGCAGCGGCGCGTGGGCCTCAGACAGCCAAAGGGCCGTGTTCAAGGATGGCTCCACGGATGCTGGTCGCAGCCCACTTCAGCCTCCGGCCTATCCTACATCATGTTTGACCAAGGTCAGTGCTAAGCTGTAGTAAAGGTTCACGGGGTCTTTCGTCCCATCATGCGTATTCGGCATCTTCACCGATACTACACTCACTGAGATCGCGATTGAGAGACAGCGTCCAGATCATTTTCTGCCATCTCAGGTGCTAGGTCGGAACTTCCCCGACAAGGAATTTCGCTTCTTAGCGGACCGACAGAGAAGCATGCGGCCGCCGTTGCAGGAGCTTCAATCTAACAATGCTTCAAAAATGGTGACATCTCCTCTTAACGTCGCTGCAGCAGGCCAAAATGTCAGGCTATATCACCATCTTTCGAGGCACTTTAGCCCTAGCTGTTTTTGTTAAACGGTTGCCGCGGACCGATTCTCTGCGCCTTCCTGGAGAAGGACTTATCCCAGTTACGTCATTGGTTGCCCTAGTTCCTTAACCATGAATCTCTCAACGCCTTAGTAATGTTCTGCCGACTACGTGTGTCCGTTTGCGGTACGGGCACCCAAAAGGATATGCTTAGCGGATCTTGAAAGTATGATTACCGGCACTATTGAGATCTCTTCGCGATAGTTGTTCCATACCATCCAGGTTCGGCTCGTCCCGGATTTGCCTGGGAAAAATCAACACCTCACGCCCTTCAACGGACTATGTCTGTCAGTCCGCGGCCGCGTCACTGCTCCGTCTCCACATCGTCTTAAGGGTCAGCGCAATACGGAATTATGCTGTGTCTGCCATCGCCTACGCCATTCGGCTGAGACTTCTTAGGACCCGACTTTACCCGATGATTGACATTGCCCGGGAAACCTTGATCTTACGGCGAGAATCTTACCCGCTATCGTTACTTATGCCTACGCTGCGTTTCCACGCGCTCCAGGATCAGTTATCTTTCCACCATTCCGCGCACGTGGAATGCTCCCCCTACCGATGCGTCTATATACAATGCTGTCCCGCGTCTTCGGTTTCTGTCTGCATACCCGGTTATTATCCATCCGCTCGGACTCTCGACTCTAGGTGAGGCTGTTACGCACTCTTTGAATGAATGGCTGCTTCCAAGCCAACATCCTAGCTGTCACTGGGACCAGACTTCGTTAGACTAACCGTGAGAGTAGGGACCTTAGACAGCGGTCTGGATTCTTCTCCCTCTCGGACGGACCTTCGCACCCCCTCCCTACTGACACACTGCTACGCATGAGCATTCGGAGTTCGTCAGGACTTGATAGGCGGTGAAGCCTCGCATCCTATCGAGTCGCTCTACCTCTCAGGGAATCTATGCACGCAGCACCTAAATGCCTTTCGGGAGTACGAGCTATCTCCAAGTTTGATTGGCCTTTCACTCCTACACTCAACTCATCAGGAAGCTTTTCAACGCTTATCCGTGCGGTCCTCCATTCCGTGTTACCGGAACTTCAACCTGGTCAAGTGTAGATCACTTGGTTTCAGCGTCTACCCCTCCGACTATACGCCCTGAATGGCTCGCTTTCACTACGGCTCGAGGGAATAAAAGCCCTTAACCTGGCCGGAGATGGTAACTCAGTGGGTTCATTGTATGCAAAAGGCACGCCGTCACTGCAAAAAGCAGCTCCGACCGCTTGCAGGCGGATGGTTTTCCAGAGTACTATTTCACTCTTCTAATAGAAGTGCTTTTCACCTTTCCCTCACGGTACTCGTTCACTATCGGTCTCACAGGAGTATGGCCTTACCGGATGGGCCCAGCAGATTCGCGCAGAGATTATTCGTGTTCCGCGTTACTCAGGATACCGCTATGGCTCATTGTGCTTCACATACAGGATTATCACCCTCTATGATTCTCTTTCCAGAAAATTCTGTTCCACGTTGAGTACAATAACGCGGTCCTACAACCCCCGATAGCGCGTTGCCACGTCATCGGTTTGGGCTATTCCCGGTCGCTCGCCACTACTGGGGAATCATTATATTTTCTTTTCCTCCGGGTACTAAGATGTTTCCAGTTCCCCGAGGTTAGCTCCTATGCTAAAGCGCTGGGTGACCGTTCTTCAAACGGCCGGGTTGTCCCATTCAAAATCTGCGGATCAAAGGTTATTTGCACCTACCCGCAGCTATCGCAGCTATCCGTCCTTCATCGCCTCTGTGAACTAGAGCATCCGCCATCCGCCCTTAATTACTTTCTTGATTACTCATACTTTTTAGCTGTTGTCGTAAAATTAAAAGCAAAAAATTCGCTCTAAAATTATAAGTCTTGAACTTAGTTTACTTTACAGTCTTGCTTGTGTCAATATGTCAAAGATCGAAGAGAAAGGTAAAAAGTAAAAGGGTAAAAAAGTAAAACTTTATAGCCTTAACCTTTCCTTCAGATCGATTGGAGAATATCGGAGATCGAACCGATGACCTCTTGCATGCCATAGCAAGCGCTCTAGCCAGCTGAGCTAATCCCCTTGAGAATAATGAATGCAGAATGTAGAATTTGAAATAATCTGCGTGAAGCGTGAAGGAGACTACTTCACGTTTCCGGCTTACCACTTCTCATTTCAATTAATCATTTTCTCATTACAGAGGATTCAGGACTACCGATGCCCGGCTTCCTTTTTCTCTTTATCGAAAAACAGATTCGTGAGTACAAGAAGAAAAGAGACTACTCGATAAACAATCATCAGACAGACTGACAATATCTCAAACTTCTTAACTGTTTCAGTCAAAAACATCAACAGCGCATCACATAAACGTCTCCAGAAAGGAGGTGTTCCAGCCGCACCTTCCGGTACAGCTACCTTATTACGACTTAGCCCCAATCACCGGTTTTGCCTAGGCCGATCCTACGGTCACGGACTTCAGGCACCCCCGGCTTTCATGGCTTGACGGGCGGTGTGTACAAGGCCGGGAACGTATTCACCGCGCCATGGCTGATGCGCGATTACTATGAATCAGCTTCGTGGGGTCGGGTTGCAGACCCAGTCCGAACTGGGACCGGATTTAAAGATTAGATCGCATTTGCATACGACCGACCTTCTGTACCGGCCATTGTAACACGTGTATAGCCCCGGACGTAAGGCCGTGCTGATTTGACGTCATCCCCACCTTCCTCACACCCACGGCGGCAGTATCTACAGAGTGCCCGGCATTACCCGATGGCAACTGAAGAAAGGGTTGCGCTCGTTATGGCACAAGCCGACACCTCACGGCACGAGCTGACAACCATGCAGCACCTTCACAGAGGGCCCCGAAGGGCATCACCATCTCTGGATCTTTCCTCTGCAATTCAAGCCGGGTGGGTTCTCCTCGCGTATCATCGAATTAAACCACATGTTCCTCCGCTTGTGCGGGCCCCGTCAATTCCTTTAGGTTTTCACCGTTGCCGGCGTACTCCCCAGGTGGGATGCTTAATGCTTTCGCTTGGTCCCTCATTCAAAAAGAACGAGAACGGGCATCCATCGTTTACCATGCGGACTACCAGGGTATCTAATCCTGTTTGATACCCGCACTTTCGAGACTTCAGCGTCAGTTGTGCTCCCGCAAGCTGCCTTCGCAATCAGGAGTTCTTCGTGATATCTAAGCATTTCACCGCTACACCACGAATTCCGCCTGCCGTTGCGCACCTCAAGTGAACCAGTTCGCGCTGCAAGTCAGACGTTGAGGCGTCTACATTTCACAACACGCTTAATCCACGGCCTGCGCTCCTTTAAACCCAATAAATCCGGATAACGCCAGGGACCTTCCGTATTACCGCGGCTGCTGGCACGGAATTAGCCGGTCTTACTCATGCGGTACCTGCAAATGGTCGCACGTGACTAACTTTATCCCCGCATAAAAGCAGTTTACAACCCATGGGCCGTCATCCTGCACGCTACTTGGCTGCGGTTCAGACTTCCGTCCATTGACCAATATTCCTCACTGCTGCCTCCCCGTAGGAGTTTGGACCGTGTCTCAGTTTCCAATGGGGGACCTTCCTCTCAGAACCCCTACTGATCGTTGCCTTGGTGGGCCGTTACCCCATCCAACAAGCTCAATCAGACGCATCCCCATCCTGCCAAAACAAATCTTTTATTCCACATCTGATGCCATCAGCGGAAACCATGGAGTATTAGTCTACCTTTCGGCAGGTTATTCTCCAGTTATGGGGAGGTTGGATACGCGTTACTCACCCGTGCGCCGGTCGCCATCAGGTTTGCAAAGCAAACCTCATGCTGCCCCTCGACTTGCATGTGTTAAGCCTGTAGCTAGCGTTCATCCTGAGCCAGGATCAAACTCTCCATTGTAAAAATAGTTTGAAAGGTAAAACCGTAAAAGAGTAAAAGAGTAAAAACTCTACAACTTTAATTACGCATACCTTGAATAATCTATTTCAGAACACTTATCCTTTATTGAAGTCAAGAAAACCTATTGTCTATATTGACGGAGTCGTTTCTTTACCCAAGTACAATCAAAATCATAAAAACATATTATAATAAGGCGTACTTGCTTCTTGTACTACTTCTCTGTTTATATAGAAATCTATTCAAAGATCGCTTTCTTTTTGTGGCGTCAGTCTTGCTGACAAGACTTACCGCCTTGCTATCAGAAGGTTGGTCTCAAATATAAAAGTGAGTCTTTTCCTGAATGCGGATGCAAAGGTATACATTCTTTCACAAACCTCCAAATGTTTTTAAAAGAAAATTTCAAAAAAGTTGAACAACAACGCAGCAGCATAGCCTTTTGCGTTGTCAGTCTCTACCTCCTTAGGCAGGGGCAGGCTTTTTCTTCCAGCGGATTAATCTTCCCTTGTCTCTCATCCCTTGTCCCATTAGGAACTCCCTCCCCTTTACTTCCCTTCGGTCTGTGACCATTGGTTCGAGGAGGGATTTCTTAGAAGGGCGACACCCGTAGAGGGAGCAAGCGCAAGGACTATTCCAACCCGCCGACCCAGGCCCCCGTAGAAGCGGGAGGTCGCTGCCCGCGACGATGCCACTGAGGAAGGACGGGCCGTACGCTTTGCCTTTGTCGCTGTCCCATGGGTCAGCACTGGACGACCAATAGTTGCCGAGGATGCCAACGTTGCTCAGCTGACCAGTGAAGTAGTTACCCAGGCGGGCAGGTAAAAGTATTTGTTTGCGTCAGCGGCGGAAGGAAGGTCTGAGATGCAGACCAGAATTGGCGTTTGCTTGTTGTACGCCAATCTGTGCCGTCGAAAGATTTCTCGGTGTCGTAATGATGATCTGCCTGCAATACGGACTTCTTCTTAAACCACATACCACCTTTATATAAATGACCCATAGTTGTCCATAATTCATCTTCATCCCAACGGGTTCGCCATAGGCAGCGTACCAAGTCATCTCGTTCACGTTTGGAAGGTCTTTACATGAGTGGATAGCGGGGTTGCTTATGCCATTACCTGGGAAACTATCGTTCTTGTAACGTGAGTCAGTGGTGCTCTGTGCGAAGTCGCTGGATCTTGTTGCATTTGGGAGATCTATTGTTAAGTGTTGGCTGACTACCGCCGTGATTCCATTCGTAACCCTTTCCAATATTGTTCCTGAGCGTCCCACATGTAATAATGATCACCATCGTAATCATGCGGATTAAGATTAGCAGTTATATCATGAATAGAACCTGCCGTACAGTTAAAGCGTAACAATCTTTGATACTGTTCTTCTTATTGGGCCTTCTGGATTTATCCGATGTATTGCGAAGCCAGTAACGAATGCGGAAAGTATGTGTGCCGGGAGCAACGACTGCATAGGTTGCATTCTTGCTCATATCGTCAGCAGATGTTGTCTATATCAAAGCCCGAACCTGTTATTTACGGTGATTGTCTTTGAACCACCCGAAGCAAGGGTGAGAGATCCATCAGCTGCTATGTCGTAAGTACCGGCAATATCATCGTCGCTCATAATCTCGACTTTAATCAACTTGCTGCGCTTTACATATTCATTATTTGTGCGAGGAATGAAGCAAAGATAAGAAGCTTTATGATTAAGGTTGAATTCATAACCATTACGAGTTTGCTGCCTGTAGCGATTCCACAATCTCCAGATTCGCCTGCATGGTCAAAAGTTGTTTGGGAAGACTGTGTTTGTTCTGTCTTTATCTCTACTTGTGGTTGCGTTCCTGTCACCGCCATGTTTGTATATAGAATGTCGTGTGAAGCACCTGTATAAGTACCTGACAGGGCAAACGTAGCAAATGATGGGTTTGCTGCGGAAGGAATAATCGCTGTTGTGCTCTGCTGCCAATTTCCTCCATCATCCTTTACCCATATCTTATCCGTGCTACTCCAATTTACGGAAGCACCTGCGCTCTTTGTATGGTTAAGGATGGCTGTACGTACTGTTGCCTCTGGCTGGGATGTCACCTGTAAATAGGGTTGCACCCGCTGGGATGTTATCTTTTATTCTGCTTTTTCGTCCTGTGCAACGTTATCATTCGCACAGCTGGCGGCAAACAATAAGGCTGCTGAAACCATAACACATACCTCGCATTACTGAAACGATAGTCGTTCTATTCATAAACTTATTCATTGTCTTTTTCTTTCTGATAATCTTTATTTCTTTTCTGTGTCGTCCCAAGAAAAGCCATCCTGGTCTTCATCGTTAAAGAAGTTACGTTTGGCATCGCCCGCTGTTGTTCCAGGTTGAATCTCTCCTGCATTACCACTGGCCTGAACCAATAGGGATTCCGCCTCCGTGCAAATGATGTTGCATTGAGGGTTTTTTTGATAAATCTTTCTTTCAATTACTATCATTTCATTTCATTTTTAGGGGATACGCAGTCACGCATCCTGTTTGTTGATTAAAATAATTGTTATTTTCATTCTTATTTTGTTCTAAGTTTGAGTTTCGCAAAGGGGCATAAAAAGCGAACAAAAGGGAACTCTGAGAAGTCCTTTGTTTACTAGGAGTTACGGCACGCTTCGCGCGCGTACGTACAGAAGAAAAATATCTTGGTGAACGCTGAGGTGCGAGTGTGTGTGTGTGTGTGTGTTAGCAAAAATATCTGAGATACTACAAATATAAAGCACTAAAAAGGCAAAGGAATCAAAGTTTCTTTTGCTGCGCTATAGTCGTTTGATATGTCATTGCTAATTGTTTCACAGCTGCAAAAGGTATAACATATTCTTAGAATACGCAAGAAAATCGTAACTATTTAGCAGTATTGACCTGTCTGTATTCTTTCTCGCACCTTATATAATATAAAGCCCATAAAAATATAATATCAAGCCCACAAAAACCATCGTCATTCCATCATTTGTCAACTTTTTATTCACTCCAAAACGACCCGTAAAATGCTCGCGTCTGCGCGTCTAAATCTCAAAGCGCAAAGGCCCAGCAGGCAACGACTATCAACCCACGTTTTACAAGCCCCCAAAACTGCAATAACGACCGCTTTTAGCCCGCAAAAACTATGCTTTGCCCTGCCAAAGCATAGCTTTATCCATCTAATCGCAGCTCTTTTTCACGCCAAAAGCGTAGCTTTAGGGGAAGAAAAACAACACCGCAAAGTCACCAAAATACGTAAATCATTGATGAACAGACAAATACAAAACACGCTCAAAAACTCGCGTATTTGCTCACAAAAATATTCCGTAGGGAATATCACAACCAGAAAAACGCGGTTTGTAAAGATAATTCTGAACGATTATTGCTTTGATAAGTATCTCTATTAACAAGAATAAAATTTTTCCTAATAGTCGACTTTTTCCATATACATATCATCTATAATTATTCGATGTTGTAGAATCTAATCGATAGACCGAAACCGTTCCATCATCAAAATTACAGATCAACTGCCCATCATGATAGTAAAACATTCCATAATAAGTTTCACCCTTGTCTGTTCTTTTCAGCTATATGCTGACCATTTATAGTCGTGGTTATTAACCATCATCTGTTCTAAGAATCCAATTTCCTTGAACCCAATGAGGTACGGATTGCAAATGTCGTTTACGAAAGCGTGTCATAGAGTCACCTTTGAAATTTCTTCGGGCGAGAACTTATATTATCCAGGATCCACTTCCTTGTCAAAGTAAGCCTTCTTCATGTACAATTGCGAATCGATAAACGATGATTACAGATATCATTAATACAACGACAAGCAACAACCTTTGCCAACGTTGCCAACGGGCACCGCTGCTCGCTTTGTCTGTAGCCAACTTAATGAAGATATCTTTTGACGATTTGAAGAAAACGAATGCTTGAGGCAGAGTCTTGGCCTGCTAATTCGAATAGCGTTTCCTTCTCGACATAAACAGGCATTGGAGCAATCTTTCCTCTGCATCACCATCTGTCAGCTCAACGCCCGAAACAGAATCATCCTCTATCCTATAGATAAACGCGCATGCCAGCGTGGACAGACACAATGAAACTCGCGCCCACCAGACACATCAGATATCTGAAACTTAAAACGGCACTTTTTACATTTTACTTCCATACTGGGCTAAAAATATAAGATAGAATTTATTAGAATGCTTTTGGGGGATTTCTAAAAGAAAAGACAGGAGTGTATTATTCAAAACGCACAATAGCCTTTTCATCATCTTCCATTCACCATCCATATTGGTAACAACGCCTTCTTCCTCCGTCACGACCCGCTTAGGAATCATATTTATATTGCCATGAACTTTACAAACAGTTTTGACGAATTGTGAAATACTTATCATTGCCGTTGCTAAAGCGTCGTGGGTAGCTAACATAACAAACGTTCCGTTCAGTCCATCAGTAGTAGAAAGCACGTAGATACTCTTGCCAATCTGTTCATTTTTCAGACACACAGAAGAAAAGATTCCGTCAGGCGTGGGTGCTGACAAATAGAATCAACTTGACTGGCTCTTCTTGAGTATTCTTTGTCTGATCAGAAACGACCACCAAAGAGTTTCTTCTTTTTCAGGCCTTTGATTTTGTTGTACAACCAGACTTTCCAATTCAGCAATCCGAGCCTCAAGTCGCCCTATCCTACCAGTCATTTCTTCAGCTAATGCTACCAGTTGATCTATCTGTGACTGCATATCGATATTATCTACATGTACGGCGTATCTTCGTCGATGCCCTCTCCCTTAAAGAAAGAATTGAAAAACTTTCCCGACATAGTAGTCTCTTTTTGGCTTAATGTAAATGTTCTATGTAAATTGTCTCGAATACTACCGATAATGGGATAGAAAAACAATGCATCTTCTATCAGTTCATCATCGTCCCTCACATCATTTTATTAACAAAGTTCCAACCATTAGCCAAATGATGTTCCAAGTCTTTGTTCACATATTCTATAAATACATTAAATGTGCTTCGGTCTGCAAGAATCGGTCGGAAACGTGCATCTCGTCTACAAAAGAGCGATTAAAAATCATTAAAGTTCTTTACTTCTGCAACGATTTCTGAGCGCACCGAGGTACGATCCATATCCATAAACCAACGTTTCTTTTTGAAATCATAGAATAATTATATCTTCACAGCACTGTCAAAACTATCAAAAGCTGATTTTAATTGGCTGACACTTTCATTACCGACCTCATCACGAACCTGCAACAAAACACCTCTACACGTAATTTCTTTTCGGTTCTTTTCGCTCCATTATAACAGAGAAGCCATCCACGTCATACTTTTGTTGATATACATTCTCAAAGATAGATTGACTGAGCAAATCAATATCTCGTTGACCACCTATGATGTCAAGCACCTTACTTCCTGTTCACTAAACATTACACTCCGGGGCATTCAAGTCCTCTAGTGCTTCATCATCTTAGCAACATATAATAAATCAAGGCTGCATAAAAATAGATAAAACAGCGATCTTGAACGTCGGATCTTCGTTAAGTCTCTGGTTATAAGAAAAATACCTCATTGGCTCCAACCACCTTATTATTTATAACAGAGAAGAGAAAACGCGTTTATATCTTCGCTCTTACGCTTTGACGTAATGTCATCCAAAATACCATTCAGTTCTCCATACTTATCATCATCGGCATCAAACAATCGTTTAAAATAGTCCACATACTTGCGCAACATGGGATTACTATCACCATGAGGAATTTCAGAAAAGCCAAATCACCAAACAACACGTTGCCCGCATGGCGGAAGAATGTAATAATCGTTGGATATTGCGCACCCGGCTCAAAAAGCAACTACATCGCTCGAACCGCCACCTATAGTCTATACTGGCTACGGTGCTGGCTGCACCACGAAAATGGCTGGAAGCCTTATGAAATAATAAGGTGCACGACTCCGGCATCTGAATAAGGTTGGCCGGTATGGTTTCTATTCAGCCCTCACGGACTGTTCTGGCCCACGCTTCTTCGAGTTTACGGATGTTCCAACTTCATGCCAAGGATAGAACCACATACGGGTCTTAGCTATATCACCATGCTCAAAAGCACTGTAGTACGCGCATGAGCAGGCTAATTCTGTGAGATGGGCGTTTATCCGTTTTCCATTTCGAAACCTCCGTACTCCATTTTAGATTGGGTACTATGCGGGATTTACCATATCCACGTCCCTTTTCATAAATAGGAATATTTGCATCATAAAGTGCAACTATCGTAGTCAACATTTTCTACATCAGTCTATCGCTCTCACTAATACCGTCCGTTGCGAAAATCATAGCCATTTCTATTTCTTTTTGTAACGAACTCTTGTTGATAATGACATCATAAAAGCAAATTTTCGCCATGATACAATGTTGCCAACAAGCGTTCACTCGCCTTATCACTAATCCGCAAAGGTTCAGGCATAAGTCCATCACACTGCCTCTACATGTGTATTGGTGGTTTCCAAAAATCAACCACAAAAGTAAATTGTATGCTGTGCCCGCCGCATATTCAGTCGCAGGGCATATCATGCCCTCGACAATAATCCCCTCTGTCATTCAACAGTTGTACTCAATATAATCAAGTCGGATGTCGCCTGTAGTGTTGCTGATCGCCCGCTTTTCCACTTTACGACTACGTTCTGAACAATCACCTCGTCTTCTCCCAGCTTGTTACCAAAACCATTGTGATGAAAAATAAAAAGACGATAATTTTTCCAACATACCCCAAGGCACGATCTACCAACTGAACATTGTGGCGATTGGTGCCAGGGAACACGAACGAATGGAAAAATTGAAAGAGCAAAAGGAACAGTTATAAAAGCCCCTCTGTTGTTTTAGTATCAAACGAGATCTATATTGTGAGCGTGAGATGGTTCGTTTCAGGAGTAATGAAGTGCCACGGCTTTCTGTAAATTCTTAGAATAACCGTAACGACTCTGTCTGTCCTGCTTTAGAATGAGCATCTCAAATCGTGGCAGCCCTCTATCGTTTTAAGGTCGGATGCTTTAAAATATTTTAAAAGTATAAAGGTTTTCGATAGGTAATACAAAAGTAGCAATCGTCCACCTCTTTTTGTTTCTGTAGTCATATTCATCGAAGAAACAACTGCCATCCATTGGATAATCAGTTTTGATCAATGCAGGCTGCGGGAAGTCATTATCCGTCAACCATGGATATTGATGGTTTGTCGTGAGAGTGTTCGTTTGCCCGGCTCCATCGCATAGTCTTCAGAGCTTTATTTCTATTGTATCATTCAATTATGCGACACATATTTAAAATGGATTAGATGCAGTGGCGTTAGATGATTCTGCAAGATGAGGGCAACTGCTCATCCTCCACCTCATTACTCGGTTCAACCATAAAAGTCACTTTGTGCTATTTCTTGCATGACATCCTCCTGACAGGCCCTGATACAATGGACAGCGAGCACTTGCACCCCATCTTCCATCTTTACAAAACTACTTTGCAAAAGCCATTGCCTTATCCACCTCCAAATCCATAGTAGAAGGATTACCAAATATTCTCCAATATGGACTTCTGCAATTCTGGTTCAAAAGCTCAAAACTTGTTATCAGATAGCTATTCACCTCTCCAAGTTTTCTTCAATTGGGGATAGGCTGAAAACAGACATATATAAAGAATGAATTTCTCGTTTTCGGACATGCAACGGACACTACAAATCGAATAAGATTCCATTCTGCTCAACAGGAATGGTAATATTCCTGTTCAGCATTAGGTGAAGCCATAAAAGACAGAAACCGGAGAGTCGATCCCACAACCTTATTTCCATGAGAATAGAAATGAGCGATCCATTCTGTCCAAAAGTTAAACGCCTCCTTATCTTGCTCAAGAACGTCTGTGTTTCTTCCTAACAGCTTATGTTCGGCTGACTTTTCAGGTCCAGTTCACGTCCTATTCCATTCCACCAGTTGAAGCGATTCTTCGGTTCTGAATAATTAAAGAAAAGCTGAGCTACATCAAGGCATTGGCAACCAACTTTTCGTCATAAGCTTCTGCGCGAGACTTCTGTGCATGGACAAGCGTTTGAACGCATTCTTCACTAAATCCATTTGGGCGAGAAAGGGAGACGGTGGTATTTGCCGTACGAGGCTTTTGCGATGGCTTCACCATTGGGATCGGCAATCTTATCTATTTCATCCGCATTGTACTGGCTGTTGTTGACACCCGTCCTGCGCGAAGTCGTTTCTGTGTATGAAAATATCTTTTGACATTCCTCTCGTCTCTGGAATACTGAGAAAAGGATTAAACTAGAAATTAAAACTTCTCATCTGCCAACTTCTCAAATGTTTCGTCCAATAAATCCATTAACTTGAGAGCACTATCACTTCGTACTTCCCGGTTTGGTATGTTGCTGGCTAAGCTTGTTCATTAGTCGACATACCTGAACTTACCAATCTGTTGTTGACTTATCCGGTTTTGCTTCTACTTCGTTGATACTATCGCCCAAACTTGTTGCTCCCTAAGTTAAATGGCATGAAACTTGTTTGATTGAGTTCTGACGCTTCAACGACATCATATAGCCACAAAGAAATCGCTGGTCCAACGTGCTGAAGAACGGGGTTCGTCAAAAACTTTATATTTACCGGGTTTTGTCAAGTGTATATCCTCGCCTCAGTCGCCTTTGCAGGCTGATAAGTCAAATATACAATAAAGCATTGATTTTATCCACTGCTTTGTTTATAAAAGGGCGCGTGGGTAATCCAAAAGTCTTTCGATTAAGTGTCAACTTATCATTGGCCAACCCATATTCTTTAAAAGTGGGTTCTGTGCTTGCCATCAACCGTTTCCAAGCTGCTGATCCGGGTATCTGGAGGAAATCTAAAATAGCTAAAGCACCAACATACTCCACCACATGAGCATCGTACGTGACCGTTCTCACCGGGATCATTAGTAAGGATTGCGTGGAATCTCATCCACCTAAACCGTAATAGCATGCACGTTTACTTTGGACTCCTGCAAATCTACACCATGTCTTCCTCAAGCCTGTCAGATTATCACCGTGATAATAGAGATAGTGCCGATTTGGTTTTTGAAATAAAGTCTGCGCGCGATGTTGGGCTGTTTTCATCCTGCTGCACGTGAAATGTGGCAGCACCGTGAGTGCTCTATCTTGGCGTCGCCCATCCTACGATTATTGATTTGGCACATTGTTACCAGCGTTACGTATATTCTTGAAGCAACGAGTCGGATAGCTCTGCTGCTCTGTTTGCATAAAGTATACCTCACAACAAATATACGGTCGAGTGCTTTCTGGAGACATTCGAAAAATGTTTAAACTCTTCGCTGTGCTTAAACTGATTCAAAAGCGACACTACCACGATATTGGGACTTCCTACAAAAGCAATATCCATCTTCGTGTCGAGTTGATAATCGGCATCATCATCGAACACGGAAGCTTGATTGGCGGTATCTAGTGTATTATGCGAGGATAAAATCCTGAAATTTCTTTGGCGACAATCGAGACTAAAAGTTAAACAGGAAACTGTTTGAAAGATTTGACCCTGCTGCAGGGATAATATCGCTCAATGTAGATAGCTTAACAGAAAAGAAACCTTTTCTTACGTCAACTCGAGTATCTCCGTAAATCGAATGTCTTATCTGTTTATACCGGCGCATAAGATTATCCGTGCGCTAAGGAAGTCTTCATTTGCCTTATGCGGATCAACAATGATGAGGAATGGCCTCCAACGGCATTGGATTACCCTCTGAATCCAGCTTGGATGGATTCCTGCAGCAAACTGCATAATCAAAGGGCGCATCACTCGCGAACCGGTTTCCGACGACCAAAGAAATAAGGTGACAGTCTCACTTATATCACAAATTTATTGATTATTCAACTCATCATTCGGGAGTGGCGTATGACGACAGTTCATTAGCTCCCTACCTCGTAGAAAAACTTGCAATCCACAAATAACACGACTTCCACCACCAAATTGACAGAAAGCAAAACTCCACAACTGATGTGTGAAATCATAATCAAAGCCGTAAAAATACTATCCGGCATAAATATAATTGATAGTGGGCGGTACAAATGCTTGCAATCGCCAACATCACCAACCAATGATACATCGATCAAGCTATTTCTGTTTGTACAAAATAATAAATACCCGCAACTCCCCATGCAATGACTACTGTGACAACAGATATCCATCGAGATATACATTTTCATTGAACGACTGTAGAGAACTCGCTCGTAGTACATGCTGCCTTCCAAACAAGGGTATCGCAAATGGTAAAAACAAGAATGTAATAACAGCTCCACGTAATCAATAATATAGCATTCTTCATCATTGTTATTTTCTAAATCTTAAACTCAGTAAAAATAATGAGCTGATTACTCACTCTTGCATAGAGCCTCATCAATACAACGCTTTTAACAGATACTTCAATCCAAATGTCTGCAACACTAAACAATCCGCTTTGTCTATCCCGTATCGTCATCTGTAGATGAGGAAGTAATCCAACTGGGGGAATAGCTGTCTTCAGCAGAAATTTCTACATTTTGATGATGATGGTCTCATCTGTTTCAAGAATCATGATATGCGTGGCTTGTCCGGTATATTTCTTTTTCTGCTGGCGTCCGGTCACGTTCTGTTACCTTCCTTGTTCCTGGAATTTTCTACATGGTCATCTCTCACGACTTTATAGTTCTTCGAATCTTGCAGATAAGTTTCTGGCAACATCACCCCTGCCAAGTCGACGCCAAAAGCCAATCTCTCAGTTTTTCCCGAGTCTCTATCAGGCAGCATCATCGCTAAGTTTCGTTATACCATTTGCCACCAGCCCGTCGTTTAAAGCGTCCCTGAACACCTCTTTGGCTTGCCATCAGAAAAGAACAATGGTTGTAAATACGTTATCCATGACCATAAGCTTGGTAAAGCAACGTCATTCTGAAAACCACTCGTTGCCTCCGCAAAATCACAGAAACTTAGCATATCGCTCATCCTGAGATAATTGTCTGAAACTCTCATTCGTTCCACATACAAGTATATAGTATGGACGTTTTCCATCATAATTCCAGCCCTTCGTAGGGGCATCATAAGCATAATAAGGTCCATTATAGGAGCCTTGCATCTGTACAACCAGAAGCGATTTATCCTTTCACATTCTCCTTAAACACACTACTCTGCCATCCCTTGCGCATCGGCAAAATATCTTTTGTGGATTTACGCCTACCATGGTTTTCACGCTATAAATCATATCCGTCACCATGGCTGGATAATTCTCCTCGCTCGGTCTTGTTAAGCAGATTATCAAAGATCTTCTTAAAATCGGTATACGAAGGATCGCCTATACCTTTAGTCGACTCAAAGATATTGCCATCCGATACAAACTGGTCAATACCTTTAGGATATGGATAAATACCATCATTCACTACAAAACCAGACAGCGATTAGTAACTTGCCGGGCAGATTATTCAACATCGGTAACAATAGCTGCCTTGAAAGAGCCATCTCCACGTGGCGAATCGTGGGCTATCATACTACCAGAACGCTCCAAATAGAGCTTCACGTGCCAGAGGTTTCTTCTTCGTCGCAATCCACCGTCGAACTCTCTCAGCCACAGTTCCCCGTCCATCGCACGCGGCAGTCTGAACAAGATATCAAATCCCGTCACCAAAACTGCAATCAACATCAAGCCCACTATATACCGACACACATTATTTTCATTTCAATATAGACGAAGGTCTTAGTTCCTTTAGTTCGCAAAGTACAAATATTTTCTATACATCCCTCCCTTTTACGGACAATTAATGAGTGAAACAGGCGTTCTGCATCAGCAGTACTCACCCAACCGTCCTGTTGTGTGGTTTTTGGTTTGGTGTTGGGGTTGTTGTGGTTTTTGTGGTGTTGGGTTGGGTTTGGTTGGTATATATTATATAATATGGTGGAAATACTGAAGACGTATAATCCACGGCACATACGGCAGCCAGCACATAGATACATGCGGCTTCTCCAAATGGCAATTCATGTCGGACATCGTGTCAACAGCCGCAAGTCCTATAAGTATGTACTTGCCCAAACGGATATAAGAAATATGCCCAAAATCAAGGGGAACTGAAAGGGATTCAGCGTCGGATGGGCATGCCGCCATGTCTCCGGTGCAAACATCTGAATACTGGCATAGAAGGTTGCCGGGGTTGCCACATCAATACCCAACAAGGTGGGGATAGAACGAGGCTGAGTATCCTAAAATGTACAATACTCGCATTCTGACGCATCGTTTTCGAGTCATATAAACGTGCTCGTCAGAGACTGATGACCCAACTCGAAAATCGGTGAAATGAACATTGGAAAGAAGTGATTAATAAACTACCGCGAAATAGGATCGTCAGGCACTACTGCGCAATAGACTGCTTTCTTGAGTCCCAGCCAAAAGTTTCCTGATCACGGGCCAGTTGCACCCATACCGAATCTGCATTTGTCAACGAATCGTTTTCAGAATCTCTATCTGCAACAACCAGATGGTTGTGGCTTAAACACCTTAATAGTGCATCTGTTACGCTAATCGAGACTGGATTTCCTCGGGTTGCTGCCGCATCGGTTCAGCGTATCTTTACTTACAGTGAAATTAAAATTATTCGTATAGTGATGAGTAGCCCTGAAGGTCAATGAATCCTGCTGGTGCTCACTATACGGCATGACGTTCCCATGGCGGATAGCCGGTTTGTGTGATAACTGCGAGCAAACATGCCCGTTATCACCATCGCTACATTATTATATATATAATTCCTCGCGCCGACTTTATACTCATATCCATCCTTTCGTATTTGGCCACGTAAATGTTCATCCTGACACTCATCACTGCCCAAATTCGAGGCCGAGAACCGTGTCCGTCACCCAAAGTGAGAAACAGAGGTTCACGCCATGTAGGCTTTCGACCTCCCGTTACGCAGAAACCCAGCGAATGGCGTATACAATGCCTGCACTGCGTCGCAGATGATTGGCAACATTGCATCCACTTCGTAAGCAGGCGCCACATCTTTCAAGTTCTCTTGTTCGCGGAAATTTTACCGCAGACTCATTGGCAATAGTATGCAAATAAGGATGTTGCTATATTCCGGTTGCCAAGTCAAGTTTCGTTTCACGCATTCTTATCCGTGAGGGCCACTGCTACGCCCGTCGCTCCGCATCAATCTGCAATTGCTCTATCAATTCGACGCAGTCAGCCAACAAAGCTGCTTGGAATGAAGTATTTGTCGGCTTCGTCAACGATATCTCTATACGCTCACAGCGGTAAGGCGTATTACCCAATTTTGTCAATTGCCTGTTGATGTTCTCCGTCTCTCTGTGAGCTGCGCCGGTTGGTGTTTCAAATACTACTGTGCTGTTGCCTTATGCTTGCCCGCGGCCAACCGAAGCCGATTATCCGTCGAGGCCATACGCCATCGTCGAGATCTATCTTTTTCAGCTCTGCCGTCTTTTCCTGCCATTAGCTTTTCAAACGCTTCATCATTGTTGCGGAAGTATAGTCCGGTTCCGGGCTTCAGATGTTCGAGCATACGCATCGGAAACAAACGATTACCCACCGCTTTATTCCTCTAAAACCTTCCGCTGGTCATGCTCCGCATTGATGAAACAAAAGACCATCTCCAGTCATCACTGCGTCTGGCCGTTCCGGCCACATAAAAGCTATTACCTCGTATTTCCTTTACCGTACACCTACATATTCTCCCATCGCCTTGGGCGTATCAAAACTGGCGAATGTCGGGCTGACGTCCATGCGATAGGACGTAAAACCGCGATTGAACGTTTTGCAGATTCGGTTCAAAGTGATATTCTACCTGTCCGCGCGAGGCTCTGCAATAGTCTTTCGGATTCTCCGCTACAATCTTATCCGGTCGTTGGCTATAAGCCGAAACCACATTCTTCACGTAAGCCCACATCTTTCGGGCGTCCTTCAATCATAAATATGAGCAGGCTCACTGCATCGCAACTCCTTCAAACTGTCTGTCCGACTCATGTCTTTCCAGACTGAGCAAATAGCGATCGACGCTCGATTACATGGTCGTCAGAGTCTGACCAAATCAAACCATACGCCGGTAGAACTGCACATTCTCCCCTATTGGCAATGAACAGTGAAAAGCAATGCTGCGACGCATAGCAGCTCCCGAATAACTTACGCATAGCGCGCCATGCTGGAAACGCTGGCAACTCTGTCTCGGGCAAAAGCCTCGCCGGATCCTTGCAATCTCTTCGGCCGACAGTTCGTGCCAGCACCGCTCTTTGGAAGCCCTGCGGGCCGAAGCCATTTCACTTTCTCAATGCTACGGCTGTCCACATTGCGTACTGGCATGCAACTGAAAATGACGATTGGGCATTTCCGTTACAACCCTGGATAGCACGCCCATATCCTGTAGCAGTGCGTACTGCCCGACTACGTCAATTGCTTAATCAAAGCCATCGTATCCTCCGAGTTCATGCTCATAAACGATGGTATTCACCGTCGCGAACAGTTGCGCGCCAAACCGGTGCGCATAGCGGCATAACTCACCTATATCTTCGAGCGCGGTTGCCTGCTGCTGCCCGAGCACCAAACTTACCGGCACCCTATATACACACGGCATCAGCACCATGATCCAATGGCTGCTATACCACATTCAAATTCTTGGCAGGGCTAAAAGTTCAAGAGATTTCATGTGCAATATAAAAAGATTAAAAGATAAAAAGATGACGAGACAAAATGATTCCTAAGCCCTTCCTAAATTCAGGCCTCGATACTGCAATATTTCTGTTTTAATCTTTTGATCTACACTACCGAGTGCGTTAATATCATGCGGAGTTTCTTGATAAATATAATAATAGTCTGTCCGGTTGCTATAAAAGATTAGCGGACGACGCTAGGTCACGATAGAGCCCATTAACGAGGAATCAAAGTGCTCCACGATAATGTAATTCAGCGGCAACTCAACATCATGGCTCGCGCACCACCGAGATCTCGCCGATACTCTATATCCAGCGTGTTGGGCGCGTATTCCGTGTGGCCTGTGATGAAAAACTTTCCGCCCATTGCGAGCGTTACAATGCTCACGCCACTCTCCGACGACTCAGAAATAATCGTCAGTCCGTCTACGTGCTCTCCTCACGCCTCGCCTCACTTCCGTATGCCGGCTGTGCGGCATGTAAGAACACATCATCAAAGCCACGGAATATCGGCAGTTGTTGATTGATCGGATGCTGCTGAAAACCACCGAATTTCTTTTTCGGCGGCGGATGCTTGGGCTTACCCTGTGAAAGTGATATAGTCCTGCTTGTTGCGCCGCCCAGCAGATATAAAGCGTACTCGTCACGAGTACAGGCTAATCAAAAATCGTCGTCACTGCTTCCAGCAGTTCACTTCTTCAAACTGCATTTGCTCACACGCTCCCGTGATAATCATACCGTCCAAACTTCTGCAGCCTCAACTCATCAAAATCAACTTGTAAAAACCATCATCGTGACTGCTCTACAGACGTATTCTTCGGCGTATGACTTTTCAGCTTCATGAAGCATATCTCCATCTGCAATGGCGTATTCGACGACTTAAAGCGGAATCAAGTCCGTTTCCGTTGTTATCTTCAGGGCGTGAGGGTTCAATACCACAATTTTCAATGGACGAATATCTTGGGTATGAGCCGCTTGTATCGTCCATCACAAATATATTTTCCTTTTTCAGGAGTTCGATATGAGTAGTTTATCGGGTAAACGTAATGGCATATTATTCTCTGTTAAAATTCGATGCAAATATAATGAATATCAGCGAGAGAGAATTATCGCCTACTTTAAAGCCTTTCATATTATTATCAAACACTAAGATTTTTGACGAGGTGACTAGAGGAAGGTGCAAACTTAAATATGTCTTTTCGGCCGCTTGCGGCCGCATATCTTATCACCTCAAAATATGTATTTCTGTCTTTTATGTCATGCGCTCACTCTGCATTTTATCCTGTTCTTTTTGTCAAAGAGAAAGGCGAGGGTTTTAACATTTCTGAATCGCTCAATTTAGAATGAAAAGAAGTCCAGAGTAGAGATTACCACGCTAAAGCTATAAAAGCAGCCCCCGATTGCTATGCTTCGAGCAGAGTAAAAGCATAGCTATTAGCAGTCAAAAGCAGCCCTTTGACCACCGCAAAAGGGCCTACAAACAGAGTGTAAAAAGCATATGGCTTTCAGGCTATAAAGGGAAAGATACCTGCAAAGACATAAAGCTCTGATTTTCAAGCAGATGTAAAAACGCGCATAAAATACTCGCATATTTAGCCAGCATCTTTTGCAGAGGACATACGCATTTATGAGGTTGCTGTAAAGGATTCTTCAAATGTTTTAACTTACATAATAAATAAGATTTGTTTGTCAATGCGACTCAAACCGCCATAATCTACTATAACCAATGTGGTACTTACAGATTCGCGTTGCTTTTAAATAGCCACCGACAACGTCGTTCACAAATGAGCTGGTTTTACAACAAAGTGAATCAAAGAAATCAGTACACTTTGTCGTCATTTAAATCTCTAAAGAATAATGCAAATCGACGCTATATATACTACATCTCGTCCTTTTTGCTGACTCTCCCTTGCTGATGGCCTGCGAAATGGAAGCAAGAATACGGGAAAAGAGACAACAAAACAACCTCTTCAAAATTCTATAAAATAGACAACGCTACGAAACCGACTTGCTGACTTCATGCCCAGCCACGCCCCAAAGGGGCGCTTTGACTTTCACGTCTGCAGCCTGACAGCCGACAAACCGATGCAGCGATCATGAAAACGAGGCGACGATCGTCGGCCTCGTGCATCGAAAACTATTGAGCGGTGTGGCCGGACTGCACTTATTGAGCGAAATATCGCTATGCCACATCCATCTATACGCAGGGCACATGGTGAAAGATACGCTCGTGAGCAGCGTAACGCTAAAGGCCGGTCTGGATCACGCAACTCGATGGGCCCGATCTGAAAGATGTTTGCCGAGCCTTGCGACACAAAGGCATTAAGCACGTGAAAGGTAATGTCTATCTCGACCTGCTTCTGCACGAGCCCGTGAAGAGCGAACCGCACTGGTATCCTTGGGATTTGTCGTTCTCTCTCGTTATGGTATTTTTCTACAAGGTGCCGACCGTGTGAAGCGAGAATTTAAGGCTGTGCTGCGCAATCAGGGGCATTGCCGTGACCGACGCGCAGCTCGTCGCATGGCGCAGTTGCCCAAAGGTTCGCACTGCATTTTCCGCTTCTACCGCTCCATTAACCGAGTGACCGAACGCATGTGGAAGAACAGTTCCAACACGCAAGCCACGTCGATGCTCTACACCATTGGGCATAGGTCAGCCCAGGGCAACTACACGGCCGCCGGCGTGGCTATCTGAAAAATTCATGCGCGAAGAGCTTGGGCTACAGGACACAACTCTCGTCATCCACGATGGTTGCGGCCTCTGTACTTATAACTCATCTTTCGCCCCGGGCGCTCACCACCGTGCTGCGCTACGGCTATCAACACAAGCCCATCTACAGGCTGTTGAGAAGCCAACTGGCCGTGCGGGCGTTGACGGAACGATGCGGCGCGAGATGGCTAATCCCAAACCGAGGCAAAATCCGGGCAAGAGACGGGCACGCTCTCCCACCCCTATGGCTATCGGTTCGCTGGCGGGCTACTGCGAAGGAAGCAACGGACACCTGCTGGCCTTCGCCATTATGGTTTACCGATATGTCGGTGCTCGACGCACGGGTGTTGCAACGCAAGTTGTGCGAAGCCATGGTGGAAAAGATCAAAAGGATGGAAAAAGTAAAAAGGTGAAAAGAGTAAGAAAAGTAAAAGGGTAAAAAGTAATCGTAAGTGTTTATAGAGCACTCCCGATTGGTTCGATTCAAAAGATTATAGGTTCTATCTTGAAATCACCGAAATGGGAAAAAGACAAACGCGTACTTCCACAAAAATGACTTGGAAATACGCGTTTGTTGTTTGAAACGATCTGGAAGTACCAGAGCTGGAGGCGTTCGCTTTCGGGGATATACAATTTATCACCCTTCTTCACGTTAAAGGCCTTGTACCATGCGTCGATATGTGGCAGAGGCACCATTCTACGCCACTTACCCCAAGGCATGAGGATCGCGCTTCACACGATGCGAATTTTCTGATCGGTGATATTCTGACCCCAAACGCCGGCATAAGCAAGGAAGAAACGCTGCTCGGGCGTGAAGCCGTCGAGATTCTTCAGCGGCTTTTTGGCCATTGCATTCTCAAAGGCCGCAAACGAGCTTGCGAAGCCTCCGTGATCGGCCAGATTCTCCCAGCGTGAAACGGCCGTTAGAATACAAGCCAGCAACACTTCGATAGCATCAAGAAATTGGCATAAAAGGTCAGCACGCTCATTAAAGCCCTTGGCATCGTTGGCCGTCCACCAGTCCTTCATATTACCATCGGCGGTCATCAGCGGCCTTGGTCGTCAGCCATGGGTCATCTCGTGGCCAATCACCAGCCGATAGCGCCATGGTTGAACGTCGTCGGCCTTCGGGTCGAAGAACGGATACGAAGAATGCCTGCCGGGGAAGCAGATCTCATTGGTTGTGAGGATTATAGTAGGCATTAACGGTCTGCGGAGTCATCAGCCATTCGTCTTTTGTCGACAGGCTTTTCCGGCCCTTTCATCAATCGTCTTCTTGATGGCAGACTCGCGACAGGCCAGCTACATTCTCGTAGAACGACTTGGCAGGATTAATCTCAAGTTTGCTATAATCAGTCCATTTTGTTAGGATAACCGATCTTCACGTAGAACTTATCCAGCTCTCATGCGCAGCCGCCTTTGTGTCGCTCATCCAAGTCTGCGCGTCGATAGCGCTGACCGAGGCTGATTTGCAGGTTGCGCTAGGCTGTTCCATCATCTTCTTGGAAGAAGCGAAGCAGCGTTCGCAATACATTTGCCCAACGCTTCGCCCATGACGCTCTCTACTTGATTGGTGGCACGCTGCAGCGGGTAATCCTCCTGCGACCACTCATTGTGCGGCCAAAGAAGTCGAGTTGACGTCACGAATCTCATCACTCAGATAGCTGGACGAACTGCTAATCAAATCCCTCCATCACCAGCCTTCATCGTTTCTGCGTTTTTCGGCACCGAGAATCTTATCAAGTCCCATCATGAAACTGGGCTGTCCACTACAATCTCTTTTGAGATAGTCGCTCTTCACGCCCTGCGCGTTCAGCGATGCTCCAGATTGATGTTGGAGTAGTTGGTCTGAAACTCCTTCGCGTCATTCGTTATTGTGGTTAGCCTGTGGATCGCGCAACTCGGTCATGCTCTTCGATACGAGCGCCAACATGGTCTCATGCGGGAATACGGCCTGCATTTTCTGCTCGGCCACAGCCTCAGAGAAGCCGTAGAGACGGAACATCTTAACAGGTATTTCTTGAAAAGCCTCTCGAATCTGAACGGTCGCTTCGTCGTTATTGCTGTAATAATCTTTCTGGCCAAGCGTCAGTCCACCCTGTCCGATATTAAGAATATTCATCGTCACATTCTTCTCATCAGCACATGAATCCTGAGCCATAGCTCTCGCCAAGGCCCAAATACGGGTGCTTTCAACTGCACTGCTGAGTGCGGTTTTCGTATTGAGCAGCCTCTATCTCGTCCGAGCACGGCGGCTTCACGGGCGCGTAGCCTTCCTTGTTGCGGCGTTCCACATCGAGGGGCCTGCTTGCAGAAGTCGAGACGTTTTCTGCTCGGTCGTTCCGCCTTGAACTTCTTCTTCTGGAGTTCGCCAGGATGGTGATATACGCTTGTTGTTGTCCTCCTGCAACTGGTCGAAACTTCCAAAACGGCTGTAAACGGCAGGAAGCGGATTGTTCTTTTGCCATCCACCGGGTTGCGAACTGATAGAAATTCTCCGCAAGGACTCTACCAGTCGTGCGGTTCTCGCTCTTCTTCAATCCAAAGCTTATTTTGGGCTACACCGCCAAGCGGCATGGCAACCATCGCCATCATCAGAATCATCGTTTTGCACTTGTTCATTGTTGTTAAAGAGTATATTGATTGAAATGTTCTATTTGTCAATTAGGGAATAAAATATAGAAAAACCGCCGTGTACGAAACACGGCAAAAAAGAATAAAATCACTGTTTCTGAACGACTTCCAAAGCCTCGGAGAATGCGAACCAATCTTCATTCTCCTTATCCAGCTGCCGCATCAGTGCGGTATATTCGGAAATCAAATCCATATTGGAAGCATTCTCGGGATTGCAAGAGCAAGGCGTCGTTCGGCCTTCCGGCTTTCCAGCTTAGCAATGCGGGCCTCGCAGTGCTGCGCTTTCTCGGCTGCGAATCTTCTTTTGTTGCTCACTTGTGCTCCGCGTAGCTTTGTGTACCGGCCGATTCTGTTGCTGTTGAGGCGGAACCGACGAGTCGGCTGGAGCCGCCGTTGTGTCTGTTTTCTGACTAACCAAGCTCAGTGCCGCATCAATATTCTCGGCCCGATGGGCACGCAGATGAGTCATAGATGCCACCTAAAATGCTCACGCACCTTGCCGCCGAACTCATAAACCTGTGGTCTACACAAGCCCGTCCGAAACTCTCGATCGTGGCTTACGACCAATCTTCGTGCCGTCGAAAGCCTTGATAGCTTCTTTCATCACGATCGCTTAGAAGGCATGTCCAAATGGTTGACGTAGGCTCATCGAGAATTAAAGAGATTGACGGGCTCCAACAGCAATTTGATCGTGCCCGAACTGACTCGCTCACTAAGCACCTTCACCTTCTTTTCAGACGTTTCTCCACCGAACATAAGCAGCGCAACGCATCGTTGATTTTCAGGCGCATATCGCCCGTTGCCACCCGATCGATGGTGTCGTGAATGATAGTATTTTTCCTCTTCAACAACTGAGACTTGGTTCTGCGCAAAATAACCTATTTGCACATTGTGGCCTATCTTCAACTTTACTGCAACGTAAAAGGGTATCTCGCCCATGTTACATTTTCACCAGCGTAGACTTTCGCTTCACCGTTCTTGCCGACAAAAGCGCTTTTTCGCCTCGTTTGATGGTGGTATGTGTCATGATCGAAAACTGTATGGGAACTGTAATCCTTGCGCACTTCGTCGCGAGATAGCAAGGGTAGTCACTCGGCGCGGCGAAGACAAGGCGGAGCTCCAGATGCATCACTTTTGTTGTCCACTTCGTCAACCTCTGTGGGCACTATACTTTTCAGGTTGCTTGATCGTTGCTGCACCCTGCACGGCCTTGGTGGCCTGATGGCGGAAACGGTCTGCAAAAGGCTTTGATGTCGGCTATCTCCTTCTGCGCGCTGATTCTCGTAGGCCGTAACTGCTGCTCACGACGCTCTTGCCGGAGCACCGCGTACTGGTCGTGGCTGACACGATGGTCTCTGCCCGACCACAAGTTATCTCAAAGTGTGCGATTGGTTACGTGTTAATAAAAGCACGGTCGTGGCTAACCAGCGCCGTCTTGTGACGCTTTGAGCGAAAATTGCTCGAAGCCATTGAATACTCTCCAGTATCAAAGATGATTGGTGGGTTCGTCCTAATAACAAGACGTCGAGGACGGCGCATTAAGATGCCCAGCCAGTTCGATACGCACTTCGTAACAACCGCGAGCTCTCGTTGGTGGGACGATCGAGGAAATCCGTGCGCTCCAAAGACAAGACCGATGAGTCGTGCACGTTCGATTTCTGCTTCGTAATTCTCACCGCCCATCATCATATAACGCTCTCATGTTCTCGATGAACTTCTCTACGTGGGCATAAGATTCGCTTTCGTAGTCGGTGCCGGTCCGGCCATCTCCTGTGCATTCGTTCCAAACGAGACTGCAACTTGGTGTTGTCGGCAAGAGGCGCTTGCGAGTCTCTTCCTTCACGGTCGTGTCGTCCTGCAACTTCGCAACCTGCGGCGAGATAACCGATTACGTCGTGTCATTGGGCACGGCAGCGTGCTACCTCCGTAGGCTTTTGTAAACCACATAATATCTTGAGTAACGTGAGACTTTCCGGCACCATTGTCTTCCCTACCAACGCGATACGATCGCGGTCGTTGACTTAACAAAACTCACATCACGGAACAATGGTTTTACCCCAAACTCTACTTTTAATCCTTCGATGGAAATCGCCATCTATGTCCTTTACAAAAGTACGGCAAACAGGCGATGCCGCCAAAAGAATCAGCGCGCTTTTTGGGTGCGACGGCTCCTCGCCTGATGGCGCGTGCAATGCTGATAACCACTCATGATGTCGACGTCTGATATATAAAATAATCTTTAGCACCCTGATAAGGCGGTCTGAGTTCGATTGTCTAAGAAGCTTTCGGCCGGCTTCCGTCGGTTTAATATAAAAGTTTATCGTCGTCGCAAATGGGCCGATCTTGCCATGACGGTAAGCTGCGGTCGTCGCCAAACATCTTTCGGGTCGTGATGTCGCCTGCTGCGGCACGCCTGGTCTGCCACATACTGAACTAAAATCCGGGATTGCTTGCGCAAAAATGTGTTTGCCAAATTAACACGCTTCATGCTCAAAGCGATACGGCGACGCTGGCGGTCTGCCTCCGCCACTCTTACACGAGAACGTGCTTCCGAAGTGCGGCTTGACCACTTCAGGTTGGGATCGCTCACGACCGATTGGCCGGTTGCAGTATGCACCAATCCGTCCTGATGCGCACCAATGTCGACAAAAGGGCTCCGAAATTCGTAATATTGGTGACGATGCCCGGCAATTCTGCACTCCACGAGGGTCGTCCATGGTGTGCACGATGCGTCGAAAAGCAAATTCCTCCAACTTTTCGCGGGTCTCGGCCGGGTTTGCTCCGGTTCGCTTCATGATATCGGTCAGCGTAGAGCGGCCACTGCCCGCCGGTCGCCGTAATGTTGTATGTCGATGGCCTGCTGCCGTTGCTTGTCTTGCATCAGCTCCTTTCGCGAACGACGCTTGCGCTTAGCCCATCTTCAACAATGTGATGGCTCTCGGGATGAACCCCGCAGTTGTCGAGTGGATTCGCATCGGGCAATCGTGTGAAACCGCAGTGCAGTAGGCCCACATTTGCGACCGAGGCACCTTCCTTCAAGTTGCGCATCGTGGGGTAAATGCACCATGTTTCGCGTCAGGTGGTGCAGTGGCCCGAGCCAACGGGGCCTAATCCACTGACATGAGGTTCAAAGAATGGCTCGAGCGCCGTATTGAGATTAGCTACCTGCTTGATTCACACAACTCTCCTACAGCCATATCAAGCCAGTGCTTCAAACTTGGTTTGATTTACGTCGTGTTGATATTGGCCAACCCGCAATGCTCTTCGGATCTATCTTCACCAACTCGGCCAAAGGATCCATCAGCGGCGACCAATCGACACCGCACCGCGTACCGTCACATCCTCATTTGAAACTCTTCGCGTGCTATTTTTGAAGCTGAACCAAATAGAAGCGCCCAAAGTCCTCCACTCACTGCCACATAAGTGGAATATCTTTCTCACCGGCGCAGGATATCCGCAGTTTCTCTACTGCCTGTTACCATTGCCCACGGCAATCGCTTCAATCTGATATTGCGCGCGTGCTACATCTTCAAATCTACGGAACGCATCGCCCTTTGCTTTGTCTGGGTAACCGCCGACCGTGCGATAAAGCAATTCACCCTGCGCGATCTAAGCACACCACCTTACAGCCCGTACGGATTCCCGGGTCGACGACCATCACCCGCTGCCCAAGGAGAGAACGGCCAAAAGCAGTTGAGCGCAAATTCTCCGCAAATACGCCGTAACCTCGTCGTCCAGCGGTTTCCTTTGCTACTGTGGCAAACTCGGCGGTTTTCAATCGCGTTTGACGAGCCGCTTCTGAAAGCGTCTTCAATGGCTTCTCCCAACAACTGCTGAGCACTTGCGGAGCACGTGTATAGTGGCGTTTGATTCGATTCTGCACACACTCTTCGCCTTCTATATCAATACGCGATTGCGCAAGAACCCTTCATTTCTCCACGCCGCATAGCCAGCAATCGCGATGACTGGAACAGCGACGAAGCGGCTCACTGAAATCAAAATAATCTGAAAACTTCTGCGCGTCATCATCGTTACTCTTTGCCTTTACAACCTTTGAAGTAATGATGGCACTGCAGCGTACATGCTCCTCGCACACTTGCTGACGGGTCTGCTCATCTTCGCTCACTGTTTCGGCGATATCATGCCGCTCCTTGATAGCGGCATCCAGCGTCTTTCATTTCCTCGCCCTTGACAAAAGCGTTCCGCAGCCTTGAGGATTCGCCTCCCGTTGCATCAGAATGATGGTAGCCAATGGTTGAAGTCCGTGCTCTCAGGCAACCTACGAACGCCAGTGCGGCGTTTCGGTTTAAACGGCAAATAGATATCTTCAAGTCGGTGGCATCCCAACAATTGTCAATATTTGGCAGCTGTTGCAAGTCGGCTGTCATCTTTTCCTGCTCGGTAGTGTGTCTTGACAATCGTTTCGCTTACAGCTTGGCTGTAATCTTTCAACTTATCATGAAGTTCGCTGATCCTGTTGTATCTGCACTTCATCCATCGAGCCCATGCAGATTTCCTTGCGATAGCGGGCTATAAAGGGAATGGTACAACCTTCGTCCAACAACTGCAACGTATTATCAGCCTGCTGAACAGCCAGTTGGCAAATTGACGTGCAATCATATTTGTAAAAATATTCATCTTGCTAATTATTATTGAAGCATAGGTACGAATAATTAATCACAACACGGAGAATGCTTGAAAAGTAAGCCTGCTCCTTCGTCGAATCAAAAGATTATTTTACTTTTGCACCTTGATTCAATACAATTTCTATGATAACCAAGGACAGCATAGAGGCAGCCTACTGCTTTTTCCATCAGAAATGGAACGTTTATTCCCGGTCGAACAATGCCCGACAACGTGGAAATAGAGAATGCCATCGACTCACCACAACAGATGAGCCGGGACTTATACACAACACTAGCACGGGGACAAACAGACTATCTACGTACACACGCAACATTCCACAACGACCTTGCCTCAGCCATGAACGTTGAAACCATGCTTTACGCCAGTTCGGGATAAGTTTAGCATGCGAACAGTTCTAACAGCCTTGATTTTTCCACATGATACAGGCGGTTAGGATTGTTGCATGCTAAACTTATCCCCACTTTCAACATACTCTCTAACAAATAACGTAATAGTTGCAAACTAAAATAAACTTTTACTTTTGCCGATTTAGAGATTCGTATTGTTTTACTGCACGACAAAAATAAAAAGATGGACTTCGTAGTTATCTTACCGATAATATATTTCTTTTAGTTCAACAATATCCTTTACCTGCTGTATGCGGCCTTCTGTAAAAACATTAACCTGTCCGATAAAGAGTGACGGCCTTATATTGTGGTCAGAGATAATGATTCCATTGTTTATTTCGAGCTTTCTGAATTACATCGACCATCGCTTCAACCACGATGGGCGACATCCCTGAATGGTTCGTCCAGCAAAACAAAAGGGTGACTTGGTATTTAATGCTACGAAAAAGCTCAAGATGCAGATTCTCGACAGCTCGTTTATCCTTGCATGCATTATAGATTTGATGGTTGGGTTGTTGCGATACGCGCTTTTCGGAATCGATGCTGTCCATAATACAGTTTTTACTCTTGGGTATGGGTAACGAATTAAATTGCGGCATATATAGAAATAAGACCAGAACGATAGGCTCTGCCAGTCAGTACCTGCTTCCGATGCGTACAAAGGCGTTGTCTGTCTTACGCGTTCAAAACAAAATCTCAAACAGGTTGAGTTTTCCCCGATCCATTTCCCTACCCAAAACTTCAACAATTTCTCCCGACATGACGGTTGAAAATGCGCCATGCAAGAATTTCTCGACCACCAGTTTCATACATGATGCTGTCTGCTTCTAATACCATGGCATTGTCAGTTTAAAGATGAAATGGAATATAAAGAGAAATAATATTGGACAGAATGAATGAAGAGAGTATAATCCCCGATAGACCACGAGCCGTTATGATAGAAATAAAAATCCTTTTTCCTAAAAAGCAACCTGAATAAAGCATCTGTCCCAGGGTCCGAAAGTTGGGAGAAATATAGTGATCCATAACCAGCGCATCCCTCTATCATCATGGAATTGCCAGGCAATGGCAAAAGTACATGATGACAATATCTACTTATCTTTAAGGTTCTGCCATAAAACAGTAAAATTTATTTAATTTTCATGCAGTATGATGATTTAAATGGAGACTAAAGTCACCGTCAGTGATTTTCGATGTCTAAAGAATCTCTAACTGCAAACTGCACATCTCGGATGCGCGGTAGTTAAATTTACGAAACTCAGTAAAAGTTGTTCTTATAATCCTGGAGAGTCAGCAGCAAAGTGCAAAATTACACAACGTGTTTCAAAGAACTCGCACTTTGGAGTGAGAAAAGTTTAATTTTCTCTTGGCCTTTCGTTCAATTTCTTTTTGTATGGACATTATTCTGCTTGTCCGTATAGTTATCAAACTGAATCCTTTTAGAGTATATACTGCCCTGATTAATTTGTTTGTATTCTCAGCAATGATTCCCGCTTTTGCCATGAACAATGTGGGTCGGCGATAGCACTGGCACACCTAAGCATTGGTGATGTCCTGTATTGCCACTGGAAATTCCAGGTCCGTTATCTGTTGTAGTGGTGTCTTCAGGCTGTTCTTGTATGGCAGCAGTGGTTTCCCTAACCACACTTTACCAGAGCACTTTGACAGTTTTCAAATGGCAGTTTCTGCATAAGCAACATATTGGTGGATTTCTCCACTATTGTAGCCAGTATGGCGTGCTGGGCAGGGTCGACATGATCAAGTCCATCTCAAAATCTCCAAATCTCTTCCCGTCAACTTCGCCCACTCTCTTTCATGGATGCTCACCCTGTCCTTTGATATTGGTAGATGTCACGCCTTTGGGACGATGCCCTGTATTATTTCATCTTATGCCCTTGTGTGCTCTGCAAGTTTCCCTGTTGTGTGTCATTGTGGATGATGTTATAGATGGAGCTGATTGAGGATACCTCTAATGCCCTCATTTATGCGCAGATGCCCTGATATTTTGTCTTGGAGACCACTGGTCATTGGTAATATATTCTTTAATTCTCCAAACTAATTCTCGTCGAGCGCCCGGCGTTGGAGTGCTGTGTTCTTCCTGCGCTGCATAGCCATATCATGCGCCGCTTTCGTCGAATATATACTTTCCGGAAGGCGTGTCTATTGTTGCGTTTGATTTCACGTGTGAGTGTTGCCGGGTAGTAATATTCTGAAAATTTAGCAAATATTGCTCTTACCGCCTCAGTGAGTTTTTGCTATGTTGCGGGACCAATTCAATTTGATTTACGCGAAATGGAATTTCACCTTGCAGAGTCAAATAGCAGTTTGTACAAAGGCCGAGTTGAGGGTAATGAAAACGCAACCGTCAACACCCTTTTGCAAAGCCTGAGAAGAAAGGTGTAAGAAGGCGCCATTCTCTTTCCTTTCTGGCAGACAAAATATGCCACTATATTTATAGCACAAAATCAACAATCGTTCTGTTGATGAGCACCATAGAATTTGACAAGCCGTTACTACGACTTTGATGAGGATGACCAATGCCCGCGATTGCGTGGCTCGGCTGCCCACAGATGTACGAGGGCTGCCAAACCTAAAAGCACAGGGAATCGGTCGCTGAAAGCTTTTATCTCGCAGGCGAAATCGGCAATAATTGTTATATGGGATGCTTTTTGCATACGTGTTGCCGATGGTGCCGAAGTGGAGACGGATGCCAAATCTATCCTCGTGCGGTGGTGAGGTGACAACACGTGGCGGTGAGGCAAAAGATTGCATTATCTATCCCAACACCACGATTTATCACGACTGCAAAATCGGTAACCGGGTTATTCTTTCCTGGGATTTGTGCCAATTGGTGCGAGACGGCTTCCGGCTTTGCTCGCAATGGCGATCAATACGATAAAATTCCTCAAATAGGTATCGTAACGGTGAGAGATGATGTGAAATCGGAGCCATACACATGCCGTGACCGCTCAACGATGGAGCGGTACTATTATCAGCAAAGGCGTAAGAGATTGGAGCAATCTTTGGCCTGAGATTGCGCACAATGTTGAAAGTGGGTGATACCGTTAGGTGTCAGCTGGGTCGGGATTGCAGGAAAGCGCAAAAGTGCCAATGGTGTATGTTTGGCGGCCAAGTTGGTGTTGCCGGCCATGTCACGATTGAAGCACAAAAGTGTTCATCGGGTGCACAGTCAGGAGTTCCCAGCACGGTTTGAGACGAGTCAAATGCTTATCGGGACACCACCAATGTGGAAAAGCCATCCATGTTCAAATCTGAGGCTATTTTCCAGAAACTTCCTGACCTCTATAAGGGAAATAAATCAACTTAGAGAGAAATCGAACTTTTAAAGAAATCTGTAACAAAAGCAGATATGTCTAAACAAAAAGACACTCGGAGGTGGCTTTTCTCTTTTTGGAAGGACTCCATACGAGGCCTAAACCTTACCGTTACGTTTAATCCTGCTCTGAAAATACAGGATATAAGATTCAACGTATCGATTTAGAAAGGTCAACCATCATGGATGCTATTGCAGAAAATGTTGTAGATACCTAACGAGGCACTGTCTTGGAAAAAGAACAATACTCGCATTAGCACTATTGAGACGTTTACATATCTGCGCTTTATGCATTGGGCATGAACTGACTGTTTGATTCAGTTAATGGTCCTGAATTTCTATCTTGACTGGCTCACCATACCCATGTACGTGGATAAGATTAAAAGAAGTAGGGGTAAGAGTACAAAAGTGCGGAGAAAGACTACACATTATTCGCAGAAAATAAATTCAGATGATGCAGACCGGCTCATGCATCACGATTCTGCCGGATGATAATTTCTCTATCACGGCCGTAATGCTCATTCAATCGAAATTCATCAATAGTCAATTTTGCAACGATAGACGACATTGCCAAATTCTAGACAGAAATAGCCCCAGTCGTACCTTTGTCTTCGTGCGCGACATCGTTTCGCTCCTCGAAGCTAACCTGATAAAGGTGGAGACTTGGATAATGCGATTGTGGTTATGAGAAAGAAAGTAACACAAGAGAAGCTGGATCAGTTGGCTGATGTACTCAAAGTTCCACGCATGGACCATAAAGAAGATTTGACTATACGACAAACCGCTTTTGTGGGAAAACGAATGTCACGCCACAAGCTGTTAGATATCATTGGCGACATGGCTTTTGATTGGCAAACCTATCAAAAGGTCGCATTGATAACTGTTTCGTCAGGGACATACCATCAATAATAAGTTTGCACGTCAAATGCGCAAGGAGATTCGCAAACACGAAGTACGAAGCGCCATTTGTGATCCCAATGATGAACCCATCATAGACAACATCCGCATCAGGCAGTTGCTCCCCACCGCTATCCTATGCAGTTGGTGAGACAAGATAATAGCTATTGGTTCAACAAAGTATTGTCGGCGTTAAGAATATTACGGCCAATGAACCATTCTTCCAAGGACATTCCAGAAGAACCAGTGATGCCCGGTGTTCTACAAATCGAAGCAATGGCACAATGTTGGCGGTTTTGTTGGTTTTGAATCAACTCGAAGAACCAGAACGTTTGAGTCAACCTATTTTGTCAAGTGTGACGATGTAAATTCCGTCAGAAAGTTGTGCCGGAGATGCGCTATTGTTCAAAGTAGAATTATTACAACCTGTACGACATGGTATCAGCTCCATGAAAGGCTATCTGTTGGCGATCATGTTGTTTCCTGGAAGCGACATTCACTGCTCAGATTGTGAAGAACAAATAATACGAGATAAAGAATATACCTGCTTATGAATACGATTAGCCCTAGCATTTGTACATCACGCGCAAACGCTTGGCGATAACAATATTATTGGTCCGTTTTTGCTCTGGATGACAACACCATTTTGAGAGACAATAATAATCTCCAAAAATAGCGTTACGATAAACTTTGGAGCTAGAATCAGGTAACAATAATGAATTCTTTCGGACGAAGTATCTCTACAAAACCACAGGATTTAAGTTCAAGGAGAGAAACTACATGTCAGATAGGCGATAATAATAGTATTCGCGAAAATGTCACTATCTCAAAGAGGAACATTTGCAAAAGAAACAACAATAGTTGAAACAACAAACCTCTTAATGGAAAAATATGCACATTGCCCACCGATTGTATTGTTGGAAGTAATTGCATTATCGGCAACTCAACAAAATTTGCGGGAAGTGACCATTGACGACAACGCTATCATAAGCGCGAGCTGTGCTCACCATCAATTCTGTCATATCGGAAGTTTGGTTATGATTCAAGGAGGTTGCCGTTTTCCAAGATATTCCACCTTGCATATTATCGCGGGGAAAGACCCTACCCGATACGCAGGAATTAATCTTGTGGACTTCGTCGCTATGGATTCAATAATGAACTTATGTCCCTAATCCTGACGCTTACAGACTTTTATACAACGAAAGTCTTGCCGAAGGTATAGAAGAGATCAAAAAGAATTTAACAATCACACCAGAGATACAATATCATTGATTTTGTATCCGGTTCTAACGAATGATTCGATAACACCTCGCTTCTGTATTACAGTAAGCATTTTACATTGAAGACTCTTTTTGTTGTATGTGGTCAACAGATGTTGTGCAAAACAGAAAACTAGTTTCGGCTATTGCCCAACACCTAAACACTCCGATAATCAATGCGGACTCACGTCAGATCTTTGCAGAAATACCTATCGGGAACAGCAGCTCCATGCCACAACAACAAGCAGCCGTCCCCCATTATTTTGGCAGAAATCATCAATTAACAGATTATACAGCGCTTCTTTATACGAAGAAGATGTTTTAAACCTTCTGAAAGACTTATTCAAAACACACGTTTCATGCTTGCTGACTGGTGGAAGCATGATGTATCTTGATGCGGTATGTAAGGGAATTGATGATATTCCAACTATAGATTCTGCCACACGCGCTTTTGATGAAACAGCGTCTTGAGACAGAAAGGACTCACGGCCATGGTTGAAGAGTTAAGCTGTTGGAGCCATTCATTGGAATGAAGTTGACAAACAAAATCCCAGACGTGTCATTCATGCTTTGGAAATATGCCATATGACCGGCAAGACTTACTCATCTTTCAGAACAAAACTACCATCAAACAACGTCCTTTCAAGATTTGCAAAATAGGACTCAACCGAGATCGAGAAGAATTGTATACTCGCATAAACCAACGCGTACTCGACATGATAGACCAAGGTTTAGAGGCTGAAGCCCGACGAGTGTATCCGCTCCGTCATCTCAATTCTTTAAATACTGCTGGTATAAAAGAGATGTTTAAGTACATTGACGGCGACATTCAAAAGAGGCCATCCGACAGATACAATCCAACACCAGGCAATACATGCGAAAACAGCTTACTTGGTTTAAAAAGGATTCGAGATATTCAATGGTTTCACCCCGACAACATCAAAGAAATCATTGATTATATAGATGCATCTTCGTGCTAAAAGGAGATATTTCCTGGTTCATAACAATATGCCCTTATGAATAAGATAAAAAGATTTTTCAGCAGTGCTGAGAAAAGTCCCACATTCTGGTGTTGGTATAAAAACTTTACCAAAACCGGCCTTGGTATATAAAAGTTCACCGCTTTGCCATCATGTCATTTATTCTCTTATTGATTATCTACCTTGGCATGGTAGATATGAGTTTTCCTTTGCTTTTTGGTAAAGTCCCGGCTACTTCTCTGGTATTCATGATCCCCAAAACATCACGGGCGTCAGAGATATAGTGCTGACTGGAAAGCTCGATGTGAAAGTATTTCAACGAACCGAACTCCGTAAAATACGAGGCAAAAGTCCCAGCTTTTCAAAGCCTTGATGAATACAGAAGACGAGCGATTCTACAAACACTTTGGCATAGATCCGATAGGAATATTCGGTGCCGCTAAAGACGCGGTACTCCAGACATGATGGAGCGTGGTGCATCTACCATAACCAACAATGTAAAAACATGTTCGAGTTCGCACCAACTGCTCAACGGGTTTTGTTGAACGAATTCCCGGCTTGAAAGATTCTTATCGTAAAAAGTAAAGAAATGGATTATCGCTACTAAACTTGAAACCGTGATTAGCAAAAGAAATCCTGACCATGTATGCGAATACCGTTGATTTCGATTCTAATGCTTATGGTGATTAAAAACCGCTGCCAAAACGTACTTCAATGTCCATCCCAAGATCTTACCACAGAACAAGAAACAGCCGTATTGGTCAGGTATGCTCAAGGCAAACCTGTATAACCCCAAGAGCAACTATGTGCATAGCTTTGCCAGGCAGCTTACGGTGCTCCCGTCAACATCGTCGACCCATGGCGATTTGAGTCGTGCTGAATATGATCGCGCTCATACAAAAGCCCATCGTTCTTGATTATAAGATGGAAGAAAACTACGATGGTCGGGCCATGTATTTTCCGCAGACCATTTCCCAATACTTGAAAGAAACAGGATGGCTCGAAGAAACAGGATATGATTTATGCAGCAGCGGTCTAAAAGATTTTATACGACCATGAACACCCGTATGCAGAAATACGCAGAAGAGGCTGCCCGCAAACAGATGAAGCAGGTTCAGCAAAACTTCAGCAACCATTGAGAATCTACCGAGTCGTGCGACCAACTGGATGACACAAGAGCCTGGCAGAGACGAAAAACCATCAAGTCATTCCTAACTTTATTCAGCAAATTGCCGAACGCCAACCCTTCTATAAAGCACTGCAAGCTAAATATCCAAACAACCCCGACTCTATTCGATACTATTACAAAGAATGCGAAACACCCGGTAAAGATATTCGATTGTGACAAGGGCATTGTTACCAGGAGATGACTTTCGAAGACTCTATCAAGTACATGACCAGTTTCATGCACTGCGCCTTTGTCGCCATGGAGCCACAAACAGGGCGAAGTGAAAGCTTGGGTCGGAGATATCGACTTCAGCACATGGAAGATATGATAGTAACGCCAATGCGCCAACTCGGCTCTACATTCAAATTATTCGTTTATACCAGCGATGAATCAAGGCCTCACTCTTGCGACAAACGTCGAGATGAGTATATCTCCATGCTCGTTTACGATAAGAGCCAGAGAAGTTAATTGGACGCCCACCAACGCAAATGGCTGCTTCACGGGCGACTCCACGACCCACTGAAAAGCGCATTGCCAAGAGTATTAACTCTGTGGCGTACGGCTGGGACAAGAGGATGCATTAAGCGCATAGCAGAGACCGCGCGAAAAAGATGGGCGATGGACAGCTCGCTGGACGAAAGCACCATCCTGGCACTCGGCTCCAGCGAGCGTAACCCTGCTGGAAATGGTCAACGTTTTATGCGTACCTGCGGATAACGGCAAACATCACGCACCGGTACTCATTACGTATTGTCGACGAAAACGGCAATGAAGTTTATGTCGCGCCTCAAAAAGTCAAGAGCAAGTATCCCATAAAAGTGCCTTCCTCGTACAACAACTGTTGCAAAGCGGCATGCGCGACGCGGAGGCGCATCTATGTCACTGTGGGGCTGTGAAGCAATTTCCGTGACACCGGTTTGGAGAAAAACCAGAACCAGCAACAACCACCTCCGACGCCTGGTTCATGGCCGTCAGCCCCGTCTGGTATGTGAGCGGGTAGGTGGGCTACCGAGCATCTCACTTCCGCACCGGAGCCTTAGGACAAGGTTCTCGTGCAGCCCTTCCTATCTGCAGTTTACTTTTGAATCGTTTTAAGCGACCCGGAATTCAAGAAATATCATGGCAAGTTTGACAAGCCCAATCAATCGGATATCACCGGAGATATGTATAACTGCGTAAGCTATTATCCACAAGCCCACGCGGATGGGACCACGGCGAATGGCAGTCTCCCATGCCGAAGAGATTCTACTCGACGAAAACGGCAATCCGATTCTCAAGCCGATAGATGACGGAAAGAAAGAAGAGCTGAGGAAAACAATGCTTCTAAAGCTACTGAGCAAAGAAGAAACCGCATGAAGAAACCGTGAATTTTGACAATCTGTAATATCAGCGAAAACCCTGATTCGATATTGATTTTGAATAATTTGGAGTCTAACTCGGCTCCAAATTATCTTTATGCCCCCAGTTCCATCAAAGATGTGTTCTTTTACACTCCATTTTGCGAGTGAAAATACAGATATATTCATGACACGATAAGCACCACAAGACTAATGTGTTACTTGGATAGTAGGGAATTAAAGAGAAAGATAGCAAAACGCGAACTAATAGCTATATATTATTACAACTGAATAATATTTACTTCATTTCTATGAAGAGGTGTCTAGCGGAGTCGAACCGCTCTACACGGTTTGCAGACCGTTACTAACGCTCGGTTAAGACACCCTTAAAAGAATGCAACTATCAAGTCGAAGGGGCGACAGGATTCGAACCTGCATGTCGCCTGGTCCCAAACCAGGAGCCGCTACCGGAGCTGCGCTGCACCCGTTTGTGATATAAAGGGGTTATTCTGGAGTAACAATCTAAATTGCGTGTAAAAGGTAGATGTAAATTTTGTCAACTTTTAGATTATAATTGATGTTTGTTAAATCTTTTAATCATTGGTATGTTGCCCGTCGTTTTGGATAGAAAACGTGCCGCAAACCAGATAAACAAGCCACAGCCACGAGGATAAAAGGCATGATGAAAAACATGAAATAATGCCGCTCCAAAACCTTACAAAGAAAATTTAGGAAACAGCACACATTAAGCTGCATCGCTTCTTTTCATAAAAACGCCGTGAACTTTTGGTACGGACAAAACTTGCTGGTTAAAAGATAAAAATATTACATTTGCATTACATACTCAAAAGTTTCTTTTTATTTTCCCTATTTGAATATGAAATTACAACTATTTTGGATCAAAACGTATTTTTATAACATTGCTGGCGTTGTGTTTGTTTCACGTGCTGACGGCACCAAATCAAGGTTTCGGGCAGTGTTATCGACGAACACGGACAGCCCGTGATGGCTGCCGTCGTCGTACTGTGGCTGAAAAATGATAAGCGCGTGGCACAGACGGCAGTAACGGATGAGGGCGCTTCATACTGGCGGCCGAGGCCGGGCACGAGCATATATCATGACTATTCGTTATCTGGGATATGCCGATGTGTCGCAACATGAAGGTATCACACGATGTCACACTGCCTGTTGTTCGGAACCCGCTCACCAACTTTAAAAAGGAGTCACCGTGACGGCTCGTCAGCGCAAGCCGATGGCCAATCGATGACGGAAGAAATTACCATAGACGTGGCCCGGTTCGTATCTGACTTCGACCTGGGTAACGCGCTGGAGGTGTTGAGCACGTTCCCGGCATATCGGTCAGCCAACAGGGCGACTATTTCGTTGTCGTCGTTGGGCGCACGGCGTCATTATCGTCAACGGCAAGCGAAGTGCGCCTGCAGGGCACGGCGAACTTTTAGCCGCGTATCTGCGCACGTTGTCAGCCGGCTTAAGATCAAGCGCATTGAGGCTTCGACCATGCCCAATGCCCGTTATGAGGCCGACAGCGGCGGCATTGTCAATATCGTACTGAACACAAAAGAAGGGCGGGCTTTCGTCTCCACCTCGCACCGGACTGGCTTATTGGGGAGTATTTTCGGACGGCCTCTCGATCTCGGCACTTTCGCTCAATACAGACAAGTGGCGGTTGGTATGAGCACAGCCACGCGATGGGATATTGTGCCATAGACGGCAGCGAGCCGCACACGGGAGGGTATTCGCAATCTTTCGGTGACGATGACGTCGACAAACGATACACCTTCGCGGGCGGAATGGATGTCGTATGGCAGCCCAATAGTCACCATAAGTTGTCGCTCAACGCGTCGGCCAACGTTGGGCGGCCCCGGACGACGCTGACCGAGACAGATCTATCGCGCCAAGGACGGCACGCCCGACAAGCTGCGAGCCATGAACGACTATATGAAACAGCGCAACCTGCGTTATGGCACTAACCTCAGCTATTCGTTTACGCCTTCCGAACGGCATTTGTTGTCACTATCAGCCGACTGGATTCGCTTTGAAGGCATGTCGAAATGCCATCAACCCAATCGTTAGTTTCACGCCACAGCGAACGCTGCTTCGCTCCGACGTATTATTCGAACCGCATAAGGATATCGACATCTGATTCGCTGATGGCCGATTATAAATACGACACGGGCAAGGGGCGGCGAATACCTCTTGGGCATGAAGCTGTCGACCATCCGCAGTAAGAACGATTTTGGGTTTGAAGCCAACGACAGTAGACCTTTGGGCGAGTCCAATCGCTTCAACTATAACGAGAAGAACGCCGAGGCCTATGTTCGGTCTTCATGGCAGTTGGGAAGTGGCAGCTGAGTGGTGGCCTGCGGTTGGAACATATGTTGACCGACAATCTGTTGCGTCGCCCACAATCCGGCGTTGACCGAAGAAACCAACCAGAACGACGGCTGAAGCTGTTTCCCCAACCTGTCCGTGGCTAATCAACTGAGCGAACAGACCAAGTTGCTGGCTAATAGGCCGTCGGCAGGACAAACCACGTTATGATCTGAATCGCTTTTGAGTATCTATTGGACGAACTGACCTACTGGAAGGTAATCGCTTCTCAAACCACAGATGAATGACAGAGGTGGCGTTGGAACCTTTCGCATGTCGCCATCTGTCCGGTCCAATCTGTCGTATAATCGTCTCAATCATTACTTCACTTCGCTGACCGATGCTTCGGAAATGACAAAGTGGTGATGACAACGAAGAACATCGGCCGGCAAACCAGACTCGAGGTCATTTATTCGCGTCGACGGCCGCCTGGTGGGACATCAATTCAATGTAGAGCTTTGTTTCATTTCACCAATCGCCTCCATTATGAGCAGTATCGCGAAACTATCGCCGCCATCGCTCATTTTTCGATGAGCAACGAGCTGGCTTTGCCTGCAAATCAAGATGGAACTCTCCGGGCACGCTGCGGCGGCGGCGAGCGGTAACTGCTGATGTAGCCCAGTCGAGCGGTAACGGACCTAGGGGTTGAATCGAGCCTTCCTGCGTGAGCGTCTTCATTTGTCGTTGCTCATGACTGACATCTTCCATACCGAACGCTGGGACGGCTACGGTCGCAAGGGCACGCTCTACGCAGGCTCGTGGGGCTACAGCGAAAGCCGTCGGTTATGTTCCGAGCACGTTATACACATTCCGGTAAACGCAAGTTTAAAGCCGCGAAACGTCGATAGAAGAAGTGAACAGATTGTGAAATTTCGCGAAAATTCGGATATATTTATGGGTTGAGCGAGCCGTTGGTCGACGATTTATCACGTTCCGCTGTTCAAACAGGGGTATTCAAGGCATTGTCCAACCCGTTTTCAATAGTTGGCATGAAATAGAATTGTACGGTCATAAAACGGCCTAAAAATGCTTCAATTAGAGCGAAAAACAGAGATGAAATAAGCGTTTTGCTCTTTCACCTGTCGTTGTTTGCTTTTCTAAAGGTCAAAAGCATAGCTTTTATGTTGCAAAAAGCCATGCTTTTACACGCTAAAAGCACCCTTTCTACCTTGTAATAGTTATGCTTTTAGCGGGTAAAAGGGCTGCTGAGGATGTTTTTCTTGATGTTTTAGAAGTTGTTTTGATACAGCGGAGGGTGCTATATTTTATACAAACCACTGATTATCTGCCTTGCTGTTTCAGCGCTAACCATTCAAATGCTGGCTTATTTGCAAAAACTTTTTCCTCGAGGCAAAATAAACAGATGGTTTTGTGCGAAAATTTCTGAGTGAATAAAGTCCATCTCGCTCTCAAGGGAGGAGTAAACTAACTTGCTGATAATGATAGAAGTTAAGCAAAAGCAAAAGTTTGTCAGCAATTTTCACACTGTAAGTCTTCGGGTGTATCGATACCTACCGTTTCTGTATCGGTAATGCGCTGATGCGATAGCCGTTTTGCAGCCAACGTGAGTTGCTCCAGACTTTCAGCCAGTTCGAGCGGCGATTGGCGGAATTCTGTGATCTCGCGCTATGCATCGGTCTTGTAAGCATGCTACCTAAGTGCTTCAGAAAAGGGAAGGCGGTCAGCGTTCGCTCCCCTCTTTGCCCACGAATAAAGGGGTGACTGCCGCGAAAAGTACAGCGTAGTTGTCGTTGGTCATCTACAATCTTGGGCGAGGTAGAGTTTTTCGATGGCCTCCATGCTCTCGAAGGGCTTGCCAAGCGTGGCTATCTGCGTTGAAGCATCGTTGAAACAATCGCATACCGCCTTGATTTGTGAGGGCTGAATAAAGGGTTCGTCGCCTTGAATGATCCCGACCGCCACATCGTAATTTCCATCTATCTTGTCGAGTGCTTCCACTGATGCGGTCGGTGCCCGCTACAGTGCTTGTCTGACGTCATGACGGCCTTTCACAGCAAACGCGGTTACGCAGTCGTAGATGCGTTGATTAGTCTGTATGACGTGAGGCGGCATCGTGCGTGGCGACCACTGTTCGTAAACTCTTTGAATGACAGGCTTTGCCACCAGCAAAACCAAAGGCTTTCCGGGAAGCAGTAGACGCGTAGCGTGCGAGTGTCGATAAATTTCATATTCCTATATATATATTTATGCTCACTGCAAAAATAACAGCACAATAATTTTGCGGGTATATGATATTTTGTATTAATTTTTGAAAAATAAGCTAGATAAATGCGAATTAAATGAAACATATTATATTTCTGCTTGTTTTTACCCTTATTCGATTCAAGCTCATATATCTTGGCTCGTGCTATACCCACGATAAAGGTATGTATAAGGGTGAGATGTCGGGCGGCAAACCACATAGGCAAGGCGGTACTGTTTTGCCAATGTGATACGTTTGAAAGGCAGGCCGTGAAGGAAAACGACGAGGGATATGGTATTTCACTTTCGCCGATGGAGAAAAGTATGAGGGACAATGGTTTTCAAGACCAACAGCATGGGCAAGGAACCTACTACTTCATGAATAACAATAAATATGTGGGGCTTTGGTTTTCACGACTATCCCTTAGCAAGGTCAAGGCACCATGTACTATACCATAATGGCGACAAGTATCCGGGGCAATTGGCTGAAGGATAAGCGTCAGAAAGAGCACCTACACCTATGCCCAGGTGCTTCTACACCGGACAATGGCGGGACGACCAGAAAAGTGGCGAGAAAGGTCTTCGACTGGGGCGACGGCGACCTATGACGGCATGTGGGCCAACAACCTGCGGTCGGGCAAAGGCACCAACAAATACGCTGATGGCGACGTCTATGCGAGCAACTGGATGGATGATATACAGAATGGTCGTGGCGTTTATAAGTTTCCAGAATGGTGACGTTTGAAGGCGATTATGTGCAAGGAAGAACGTGCCGGCTGAAGACATGTTTCAAATATGCCAAAGGGCGATAAGTATATCGGTCTCATTTTCTGGAAGGCTGCAAGGGATGGACGAGAGCACGTTTGATATATGGGCCAATGCGCGGCAGTCTATAGTGGGACAATGGAAGAATGATCTGCAGAACGGTCGTAGCAAACTGACGAAGTGGTATCTTTGATCCTGTGTCTTCAGCATCGGAAAGATAAACGGCGAGGTGATTATCCATTATACCCACAGGCGAAAAGTTCAAGGCGTATATAAAGAAAGGTAGCGCCATGGTCCGGGCTATTAGAAGAGATAAGGATGGAAAACGCTTTGAAGGTACCTATGGACGACCGCAGAGATGGTCGTTTCGTTGAAAGACCGGAATGGCAAAGATCGACGGTATTGCTTTGGCCGATATGAGAATATGGGCGTAGATTTGAAGAATAATATCTGAGATATGGCAGGAGACAGGCTGGTAAAAGCCGTCGCACACGGCATATGGGAATTGTGGTGAACGACCCCTGTCTGACAGGATTAGGTATGAGGCCTTCCGTGGACGACGCACGAACACGCGTTGTGCAAAATCGCAGCAGCTTACGCAAGGGAGGGAGAGTCGTTGGCCAATTTTGCCAGTGGATTGCTTACTATGGCTATGCACAAAATGGCACGAGGATGTGTTTGAGAATGGGCGCTAACGCGACAAGCCAACTTGTATCTGGTGAGCGACTTCAACGGATGGATGCCAGACGGTCGCTTTGAGGCCAAGCGCATGAAGGTACGGACAACTGGGAGTTGAAACTTTCTGAGCCATCAAGCATGGCGATCTGTATGAGATGCAGCATCGCGGATGGGAGGCGGCGAAGGAGAACGCGCTTACCGGCGCTGGGCCAATCGTGTGGTACAGGACGAACGAGACGAATTTTCTCCGCACCTGGAGTGTGGAATCCGGAGCCTTGTATGTGGCGCAAGGAAAGAAGTTTGCAACAAGCGTGACCGCTACTGATTCCATGTGTGTCACGTGAGATGGGTCAAAGAACGCGCCGAGCGAGTGAGGCACCCATACCGGGTTTAAAGAACAGGTTTTACCTCGTGTAGTAAGGATGGATATAACTGTATTCAGGTGATTGTGCATTCCAGGAACACCGCGCAATGATGGGTCGAATTTGGTTATCGTGTCGGATTCATTCTGCACCGTCAGGTCGCTGGAACGCCGAGGAGCTGAGAAGCCTAATCGACGCGGCGCGGCAGGGAGGGCCGGCGTGGCTGTGATTATGGATTATCGTGCATTCGCATGCCCGTGAGGTGAACGAGTGAAGAGGGGTTTTAGGCGACTGGCGGGCGATCCCAGCCTGGTATTTTATCCCGGCGACCGGCTCTGAACATCCGGCATGGGACCTTTGCGATTGCGGTAAGGACGGTGATACATTTTCTGTTGTCCGAACTGTAAATACTATGGCTACGAAAAGGTCTCGGCTGATGGTTTTCCGCTGCGGCGTGACTTGCTATGCTCTGCCCAGCCACGGACTGGGTGAGGCTTTTCTGTAATTATGGCGACTACTTTGTAACGAGCATGAGGACGATAATGCCATCCTGTTATCTGACTCTCAGCCAACAAGTTGATACATGAAGTGAATCCACGGGCCTTTACGTGCCGAGGTAAGTGGCATGCCGGGACTGGCCGCTAAGTTTGAGGTTCGGCGGTTATGGTTTCCGATTATCGCATGGCGATGAATATTCGGACTTCTGGATAAAGACGATAAAGGAACTGAAAAGATGAAGACTGGAAACCCCAGTTCTATCACTTCTGGGGAAAGTGAGCACCCTGGGTCGGACGAGAAAACGATATCTTGTGCGAAAGCCACGATCGGGCATTGGTGGGTGATAAAGACGATTGTCTTCGGAGCTGTTGACGCCGATATGCCGTGGCGCTTTACTGAAAACGGCGACAGGCAATCGGTGGTTCATCGCGGCATTGCCCTGATAGATGAGTTCGGTTGGCAACGCTGAGGCTATCGGTGGCGGTTATCTGGCAACTTCATGGGTAACGAGTTTGGACGTCCGGAATGGATTGATTTTCCCACGCGAAGGCAATGGCTTGGAGCCATATTACGCACGCCGACGGTGGAATCTGGTAGATATGTGCTCGGACTTGGACTATCATTATCTGGGCGATTTTGACCGTGATATGCTGGCCGTTGTCCGTCGGAAAATCAGAAATTCAACAGCACGCCTGTCACCACGAGGTATCGGCATGACGAGTGGCGATCAAGTACCGGCGTTTATGCGCGGCGACTTGCTGGATCGTCTTCAATTTCCTCGCCTTCACGTTCACGTTTACGGATTATGAAAGCTGTAGCGGTTGCCTATCAGTGGTTACGAGGGTTGGCAATGAATACCGATAACAAAGCAGCGTATGGCGGCAATGGGCCTGGCCGATGACACGATGACGCATCTGACGGTGCGATCCGCTCTACCGATGGGTTAGCGCAAACGTGGCTGAAACTCTGCTTACCACCGGCCCCGCTACTGCGGTAGTTCTTCGGAAGATTTAATTTGACAAAGAGTTGATCATGAGTTTTAAAACGAAGAGTACTTCACTCGCGATTACCTAAGTGATTTGTGCTATTTTGTTATTCTGTCTTTCTGTTGTCTGTATTATTATCGAGGCAGTTGATGGCGATGGCACTTTAACGCGTAATAGCCTTTATCCGGGAGCTTAGACGTGTTACAACCAGATTGATTGGCGCGGTGCTCGCAACGGCCGTGTTATGGGACTGCAGTTGAAGAACTTCCGGTCGTTGGCGGTATTGATGCGAAAACGGTTCTGTGCCGTTACTTGATTCCCGTCTCTGCTGCGGCTCCATCCTGACGGATATTGGTCGATATTGACAAAAGGATTCTCGTTGGGTGGTTGGCTATGGGCGTTTCCTGCTTGTTGCTGTTATACGGGGGTCGCCCACTCTGGTTTGCTGAACCGCTTGGCCTGAGATGGGGGAAAGACGCACGCTGCAAAAGTAACTTCTTCAGAGTATATGGCCATATTTATTTCGGTTGCTTTTCATCATGTTTATATGTTGACTTGCGTTCAGTAATCCGATGTGTTATTGCTGGATGTTGAGGGTTGTGGTGAATTAAAATGGTGGGTTTTTGGGTTGTGGTGTTGGGTTTTTTTGTGTTTGGGGTGGGTGTTGTTTGTTGTGGTGGGGGTGTGTTTTGTGGGTGTTGTTGGTGGTGTGTGGTGGGTGGTGTATAAACATTGGTGCGCCAGTGAAGAAGAGGTTGACATCTACCTATCTGAATCTCTTGAGCAACTGCACCATCGAGCCACAAAAGCGGCCCTGACTGCGAACTTTGCGCCTATCTCTTGGAGCTAAAAAGCTGGCAACTTTGTCGCCGGACGCTCTGAAAAGTCTATCCGCTGGATGAGCATTTACCGAGAGCATTCTCAAAGAGCGACTGCGCAGTCGTCATCGGATGTCGACCGTTAACTTGCAATATCATGAAGATCGTGATGGAAAGCTGATTTCGCGGATTTCAAAGACTTTAGAACGGAAATACCACGATCACTGCTGAATGCGTTACGTGCGGCTTTCGGCCGACGTTTATCGTGCTACGATATTGGTTCTGTACCTGTATCACTGACCAGCGTGACCGTCGGGAGATGTTTCGCGAGGCAACAAAAGTGGCGAGCGCAAAACCTGGTCGTGAAAGACGCGGTCTGCGCTGGTTTTTCAAATCCGTATGTCAAAAGGTCGCTTCGCTGGTAAAGTGAACTTTTGCCAAAGTGATCTGCCAGCTCGCTCATCGCGAGTTCTTTGTGCCTGCAAACACTTTGCTAGTAGCTTCTTCGTTTCTTGCCCAACTTTGCTTTTTGTGCCAATACCACCAATAAGCCAAGCGTCTGGATGCTCTGGCTCTATCCTCGAGGCAACGATGCATGTTTCTCGGCTTGACTACGTATTTTACACTGTAAATTACCAAGCTGGCCATTTCCGCATAATAAGTAGCTTCGGTACAGTTGGTGACGATTTGCACACGCATGCCTGTCGGCAGCGCCTGTTGGTATTGCAAACCGGCTTGCTGCGCACCTTTAAACAGCAATATAATAGAAAGCTCCAATATTCTGCCTACCATAGCGGCGAGGTCGTATTGATTGTAATCCGTCAGTGCTTTGCGTGTTTCACCGTATGATCGTAATGAGTACCGCGCAAAGTACGTGAGCACGGCCCACGGCGTCAAGGTTGCGGACAAGCGGCGCTGTCGCGCACTATCGGTGCCGTATATTCTTCCTTCGGGCTTTCGGTTGAGCCTTGCATTGTGCGGCTTCGTGGAGAATGGCTTCACCATTTCTAATAATCTCACTGTTGTCGGTTCCGCCTAAACATCTGATAGGCTTGTTGGCCCAATCGCCTTTGCGCAGGGCTCATCTGGCTAATTTGTGCACGATGCTTGTAATCGGCTTGGGATTGATTGATTTTACCAGCCTCTGGCGGCCTTCTGCATTTTAATCGGTGTCAACGACCAATTCGCTAAGCGGTTGGTCCGGACTTGAAACACCTCTTTCTGATGAAGATAATCTTTGCATGAGTAGCAGATGAGGCTTCGTCGCGATAAATCTGTCAGCGGTTTGATAGCCCGCTTCATGATTTCATCAGCCTGATTAGGCTGATTGACGCTAGATACTCACAGCTTGTGCCGTACTTATAGCGCTTCATTAGCCTTTGGCGATTTATGGATCAAAATCAGAGATCATACGGCGGCGTATGCGTTAGAGAATCCGCGTGTTTGCGCCATCGCCAATCGCGTGACGCAGCGCGCATCGTGTGCCGCGTATCGGGTAGGTCGTACAGTCTCTGCGAATCTTCCAAACTTCGCGTCAATTCACCGAGCGTTCCGCTTAGCGTCGCGCGATCGCCCGCAAAGCCGTGCCAGGTCGATGCAATGGCGTTGTTGTCTCATCCCCTTTTACTGATTTTTGGAGCAATCCCTGTATCTCGCCTTTGGAATTAAGAATCCGGACATCCTATATTGATATGCGTGTGCTTTGCGAAGAAAAGATATAATGATGAGGTGGTATTGAGGCTTTCGTATTGCTTACGCCCTTTGTTTAACCAGCTTTTCTACGGAATAGGATGCGAGCCACGCTTTCTCTCCTGTTGGCCTGATGGGCCGCAAGGTTGCATTGGCACCGGTCAATCTGCTCTGAGTTGCCGGACTGACTCGTGAGATTTCGTAGCCGTCAACGCAATCGTCAGCGTTCCATCTTGTGCACCATTCGCATCAATGACAACAGCCTTTGCCGCACTGCTTTCAAAGGGAGACCAAAGTGCTATAGCTACCGTTATTACCAATAAAAACGCCGTACATGTGATGATGCCAAAATATAGAACCATCTTTTTGCAAATGTCGTGAGAGTTGAAAAGTCGAGTTTTGCCGCTTTCACTACTGCAGCCGCCCGGTTGAGCCATTGCTGCCAAACTACCGTGAGCATAAGCCAACGATAAAATGTTGTATCTTCATTCTTTTAATAGTTTTCTTATTTGATGTTGTCAAATCCTTTGCGTTACTAATGGCCGCTTCGTAATATTACTGCCACTTGGCATTTGCAACTGGCAACGCGCTCTTCCGTCGTAAGAATTTTCATATTGCTCATCGTTCCCATATCCTGTCTCTTCGCACAGAGAGAACTATATAATCTCACGTCGTTCCTCGAGCCGCGTGCGGTAGATATGGTAATACTGATGACCTGTCGGTTCCGACAATCCCATTTCAAAGTACATAATCTGTCCCATCATTTCTGCGGCTCGGCCACTCACACCCGTGTCGATTTCCGTCAAGTATCCTAATTGTCGGAAGTGCGGCACCGCTAATCACGTGCTTTTCGGCGAAAGCATTACTCCGGGCAATTTCTCCTCCGAAGCCACCTGACTGATGAGAGCACGCATATCGGTCGTGGGATTAGCGCATGAAGGGGAATGAAATGCTTGTCTTGCCATCATGGCTAAGCGGTTTTCTTGCAATGGAATACGGAGTCTGGCTTTGTAATGCTGCAGCAGCAACTGCGGCCTTTTCAACAACTCTGTTTCAATCTTTTATGGCCGCAACGGCTTCGCGCTGCGAAGTTGTGCGCTATTCGTGCTGGTAACCCGGCTTTTCTACGATTTCTTGTTGTTGTCGTTTCAGGTTTTCGTCACTGTGGTCAAACGGTTCGATTCAGCTTTTAAGCTCTGCCAATATCTCAATAAGCTCTTCCGTTGTCACGCGGCATGGTATTTCTTTTCCAGCGTATAGTGTATCCAACCTTAGATTAGCGTCATCGGTTGTTTTGGATCAAAGGATCTATCTTATCTGCCTGTGCCTATCTGTATCGTGCGAAAGTAATCCTTCAACTCTATAGCGTGCCTCAATCGTTGCGACAGTTGTTTGATTTCCGGAAATACTTCTTCTATGTTGTGAAAAGATTGGCGCAAAGCCTCTTTTTAAAGTTTACTACCCCACCATCATCTTGTGTGGCAGAATATTTGCTTGTGTTATAAAGTGAAGACTTTTATCTCTTCGGCGATGGTTTAACATTGCGTCCAGTGTTTCCAACTCTTCCTGTTCGCCGCTGCTACCAAGTTGGCTTCTTCCAATTCTTTAGTCTGAAACCTTAAAAATCCTCGTTTTGCAGATTCTTTTGTGTCTCTTCCTTCAACGCCTCCAGCTGAGCGAGCAGCCTGTGCCTCTCACTCGTGCCAATCTGCGCTATGTCAGATATCATCATCTTTTGGCCGCCATCTGCAGTGTTGTTTGAAAAGTCTGCTGTTGAGTAGAGATTTTGATGGCGCTGCAATGAATATCTCTATAAAAGATGTTCGCCCGGTTCTCGCATCAATCCGATTGCTGCCGGCGTCACGTGATAAACCCTCTGCTTTTCCATTGCTATTAATTTCGCGTCCGGATAATGCCGGTCTACTGTATCATCGTAAAGTCTGTATCATTCTGCAAGAAAAACTCCCACATATCGTATCTTGATTCCGTCGAAGTGAGCTTCACGCGACACATTTATCACGGCCCTGCTTAATCGATTTAGTGTCAGCCCGCTGCCCAACAAGCGTCTGATGGCTCCTAAAAATAATACTCTTTTCCGGCACCCGTCTCACCCGTTGTGACCAGAGAACCCTTGATGAAACTGAATCTTGAGTTCGTCGATAGACGTGAAATTCGTGATGTGTGTGTTTAAGCGTTATTGAATGATTTTCGACGTTGTTTGGCTTGCGTTGATATTAATCAGAATATCATGAACCGTCTCTCTCTTTGTGCAGAGCCATGTCGCTTGATGAGATATTAGCCAGTTCGTGTCAAAATCCGTCCGAATCTTGTGGCCCGCACGGGACTGAGTGGGCGGGCTTCATGACACTTTTTCAAATCGTTTTCCCAAACGTCTGTTGAAATGTTGGCCCTGCCTCTGGATGGGTTTTCAGCTCGCCATCTCGAAGCGTTGCGATAATGGTCGTGTTGTGACTGACGCAACGGACGCATACCTTCGTCCGAATGCACCCGCGTGTTCGGCATAGCCGTCGGATGCGTTGGTCCGAAGCTTTTCCATCCGGCAAAGTTTCAAACCTTGCGCGTTGTTGGCAATGTCCATACACGAGACAGTAATCATCTCCTCCCATCTGACTGAAAGAATCAAGTTGATGCCTATGATCAGGTAAGCGTAGTGAAGGCCAACAGGGCCAGTTAATTGTTGTCAATATTCTGCTGATTGAGAGTTCTTCTGATCGGGTGTGAGGTATTCGAAGTTAAAGTCGTGTCGGTATTACCATGGTGTGTAGTTGTATACGACGAATTGTAAATAGGTCCATGTTAGCTTGAGACCAAAACTTTAGGTGAAGCTGTTGTTTTCTTTTCACTTAGCCTGTCTGCAATGATGATATTCAAGTTACTGCGAGGATACGTTCATGATTCTCAAAGTGAAAGTGCCGTCCATTATCGTGCGTTCAAGCTTGCGTTATTTGGCTCTGCAGCTGCTCAAAAACACTTGCGTCAGTACCTTGTATCTGTGCATGGTTGGCTTAACGTAACCTTGGCCTGTAATTTCCTGCGCATGGCATGTTGAGCCAGCTGCCAGTACCATATAGGCAGTCAACACGCATTAGCTTGAACGGGGGCTTCAGTCAATCGCGAAATCGTTGCTAATGGTTGTGTTCTTCAGCTCGCGTAGTCTTGATTCTGGTCAACACTTGCTTGGTGTTGGTGTCGCTGGCCAACATCCAGCTTCATAATAGCGAATCGCGATGGACGCATCGAGCAAACAACCACCGCGCTGGCATTTTCCGGAAATTAAACAAACCTCTGCGTCCTGAGGCTTTCCGTCTTTATCTGAGATAGGGTTTCCCCTGAGGCGTCTTTCATTTTCTTTTCCAGATAATATCGCCCGCACAAAATCTACATTGTTATTGTTCTTTGTGAGAACTCATTCAACACGTCCATGTTGTTCTCGAGCTGTCTTTCCAGCTCCTCTTGCTTGCGGAGCATACATGTCTGAATTCACCATCAGCACCCTGTGGGATTTGCTTCGGCATCATGATCGGCGGTGGGCTTCAAAGTCTTCTTCATTTTCCGCCCGCAATAGAACTTATAGGCGGCGGCCAGATTTCTTTTTCTCCATTTTGTGGAAAAATCGTTTGCGCGTCGATAAGGCGGCATTTCAGAGTCAAAGTCTGTTCCGGCACGAGGAATTCTTCTGCGAGCAGCGGTATATCAGTGGTTTGAATTAAACCCGGCGAAGTCACAACCTGAACGTACTTTCTAATTTACGCAGCCAGCAGCCTTGAGGTGGGTGCCGTAGCGACATCTTCGTCACGAATGCCCTGTCAGCTCGGCCACTTCGGGCGAGATTACTTGCCGAGGGTTGATGGTAGTTGCCACGCTCTGTCCGTTGGTTGGGGTGTACTCGATGTGAGATTTGAATAATGCGGTCAGAGACGATATCCAGTCCTGTTGATTCCAAATCGAAAACAATCAGTGGCTTTTGTTAAATTCAGTTTCATATTCTTTATATCATAACCTCCCTGTGATAAGTCAGGAGGGCTGTTAGCTTCTATAATAGATTCTCTTAATCGATTCAACAGTAGGCATGAGCAACATGAGTACGCTCTCTGCTCCATCCTCTTCGGCCGGAACGATAATGCCTGCCCGACTGGGATCAGCCAACTCAAACTACGATATCATCACAGTTCAAAGTTGGAGAGAATATCTTGTAGCGAACCGCCCTTGAAGCTTTCTATGCTCATTGGTTTCCGCGTAGTCGCAGACCATCTGTTCCTTTTGCGCTTGTGTAGAAGTCGATATCTTCGAACTGAGTTCCAGTTTATTTGTTTCAAACGTAAGCGAATAAGCTGGCTACCTCGCTGGCGAATGGCAGTACGCGGCGCAAAGGCTCCCGATGAGTCCTTGCGATCGATGGTCATTTTGTTGGGATTGCTTTTGAGGAATACCGGTTGTAATTCGGATATTTACCTTCAATCAGTCGGCATTTCAGCGTGCCGCCCTTAAAACGATTTCTGCCGTGCGTTCATCAAATTTTGATGGTAACTTCCTCATTGTCTTTGGCCAAAGAGTTTTTGGGAGCAACAGCGCAGGCTTTTTGAGGCAGAATGAAAGAAGCCGGCATATCGGACTTAATGTTGAAGTTCTGGTTTCTGACAAGTTTGCGTCCGTCCTGTAGCAACCACGGCAAGGCAAATCAGCCTTTAGGTCAGTAAATACCATTCATCACGGACGCACTCATCTTGAGCCGTTGCAAAAATACCTGCGGCTGTGTTCTCGCAACAGTGTCGCTGACTCGATGAGTCGATCGCGGTGGCACCCTGTGCCGGGAATGAAAGCGTGCGCGTGGATATTCATCCGCGTTCTGGGCCGTAAGTTATAAAGACCATTCTGATAAATAACTTTTACAGAATAGGTGTTGGTGTCGATATCGAATGTGAGGTTGTTCAGGCAATTCCTTTACCGCTGTCAGAATAGTGTGGCTGGCTATTGCAAAGTTACCATCAATGTCGCATTCATCAAGTGCTACTTCGCTTTGCATGATATTCTCGCTGTCTCGACAGCGGTACTTTTCAAACGCTTGTCACTCACTTCAAAAAGGAAGCACTCTAAAAATAGGAAGCGCATTTTTGCTATTGATTACTTTTAGCAAAGAGATTGCGAAAGCTGGCTATTTACAAAGGCTGCTAGATAGTGTAAACCTCATATTGTTATCTTTAAAGTTTTCAGTATTAATGATAGTACAAAAATACGAAATACAATTCTGAATCACAAAAAAGGTCTAAAAATGTTTTCTTTTTAGAACAATTTTATTAATTTCGCAAACTGTAAGCGGGCCTCCCGCAGGTATGAAAAACGAAAACAATAAAAGATAATATGGATTTACAAGGAAAGAGTTATCGCTGCGCTTGAACCACGTCGCGGCACCTCTGCACGAGGAGAATGGGTAGTTCAGAGTTTTGTTATTGAAACTACGATGCCCTATCCTAAGAAAAATGGTGTTCGATGTATTTGGAGAAGACAGTCTCCAACGGTTCAATATCCAGGTCGCTTCAGGAAGTAAAATGTGCCGCGTTCGGACATCGACGCTCAGAGCATGTCAAGGTCGTTGGTTCAACAGCATTCAGCCTTTGACGTACGTCGATGGTAGACCCCAATGCCACCGTTGCACCGCAGCCACGTTCCCAACTTTTGGGCCGGCGCCTGCTCCTTCTGCAGAACCAATGCCACAATCTGCCCCCGCTCCTGAAGCTGGAAGTGCCGATGACCTCCTTTTCTAAGCCATTAACGCTTAGAATACACACTCTATCATCCTTTTTATGTGATAGAGGGTGTTGCTTTTTATACCTTTTTATCCCCTTCCCTACCTTGTTTTTATTCTTTGTCTCTTTACTAACTTCACCCCTCTTTTCATCATGCGCAGTGTCGACTTACGATGATGTATAGGGTTGCGTACCATATCCGAGCAGGGCAAGAGTCGCCCTTCAGCGGATCGGTGGGGAAAACTTTCTGGAGTTCTTCTGGTAAGAACGATGGCCGTTTTCATGGTCGTGAGTTGCTTTTGAATTAGATTCGGCCGGATTGCTTCTTGCAGAACATGCGTGTCGAGTGGCATGAGCAGCGTCCGTTTATCAATAAACGGCCACAAACCTAAATCTACGGGTATGGTCGCGCATCCAGCGCAGAAACATACAAGACTTTACGTTTGCATGACGAGGCTGTTGTGCGGGGAATCGGTGGCCCACATCCCACGACGCAAAATAGCGGTGATGGCCTCGATGGCTCCCATGGCTGTCGTAAATGCCCTTTGACTGCAAGAAAGCTTTTGAGGTATGATGCGCCAGAAAGAGTTCGTGCAGTCCGTCAAAAGCTGCCGCATGTGATGATAGGTTTGCAGACGATAGAAGGTGACATCCGAATCGGAATCATGGTCGATATTCGCCATTGTATATCCATTGATATAAATCGGCATGGGCCGTATGTCGAGCAATTGCTGAATCTTAGGCATAAACAACTTGCGATTGCCATAACTGAGACAAAAGAAGCGACAAAAGCCGTCTCGTTTCCCGGTTGGCAACACCATCTATCTGGTGCATAAACCAGCTAGGATCGCCCTGCATGAAACCATCTGTTTCGTAATAATCGGCATGGTCTGAAGCTGTTTTTAAGACTATCATTCATCTTCTCAGCGTAAAACAAGTCACGCAGACGAGAGGTTATTCGAGACTGGCTACCGTGACACCGTCAAAAATCCTGCATATTTTCTATAAGCCGCTCGATATGTCTCCTCGCTTCATCTCTGATTTCCATAACGATAGAATAGGCATCGGTCTTTCCGTTTGGGTATACTCCAGATGATAAGAACAAACTCTCGAGAGACTCTTCTTTCAGGCCCTGCAATACGCTTCTGATAGCCTCTTGCTGGGCGCGATAAATGATAGCTGCACGATGGTAGTGCCCATTTGCGGAAGCATATGTTGAGAACCTCCAATCCGAGAATTACCACTGCATTGTGATGGCTGCAACCAGATGCATGCCCGTTCCACAGGCCATACCGATGGCAGCCGTCACCCATAATCCGGCGGCGGTTGTCAGTCCCTCGCACCATGTTTTCTGGAAAATGATGATACCGGCACCCAAAAATCCGATACCCTTGAAACGACCTGCAGCTGCCACCGCGAAGAGTCTTTCAGGGGAGCTTCGGGCAAAAGCCGTATTGCGAAATGATGGTGAAACAACGCGCTTCCATTGCCACTAAGAAATGCGTACGAAACCCTGCGTCTTTAGCTCTATATTCGCGTTCTATACCGATAATACCACCTAAAAAGCATGGCGGTTACAAAGCCTTATTGCTATTTCTAATACCATAGGGAAAAAGTGTTTTAAAAGGTTTATATCATAACGATACTTCCTTGTTTCATATCGTTTTGCGCAAAGATATGAAGAATATATGGATAACGCAAATCGTGGAAAAGAAAAAGAAATACATGCGAAAAATCTTTACTTTTCTTCTAAAAAGTAGCCTTCAGAAATCACGAAACTATATTCATGGCTCGAAAAACGCCCGTAATTTAACGATTTCGTAAAAACCACCGATAATCAAACGCTTTTTGCATCAAACACCTGTTACCCCCTCACTACAACCTTTTAGAATAGCAGCTTTTAACTACAAAAAGGGCCTTTCCGCACGGTAAAAGCATAGCTTTGACTGATAGCAGCCCTTTTACAATGCAAAAACATAGCTTTTAGGCTGTAAAAGGGCTGCACTGAGCGGTGGCAAGCTATAAAATGCACATGAAAAGTTCAATTTTAAGCATGCAAACAGTAATTTAGTTGTATCTTATTTGCTAGATGGAAGATTTTGGAAGTACGTTTTTAATGATATAAAAATTTACAAAATCTACTTGTATCCGTGTCGTGTGAGGGGTCAAAAGAGTGTAAAATAAACAGAGTTATGCTACGGATGATAGCCACTGTTTCACTTTTACACCTCACATGCAGTGAAAGAGCAATTTTTAGCTTTTTAATGGAAAGACAGAATCGTTATCCATTCACGGCTTTCAGCATTTCCGCACATTCAGCGTTGATGCGCTTGCCAAACTCTTCCATGGTCATGCGTTGCTTGTTTCCACCACTTCGCTTGCGCATGGCAAACGGTGCCTTCGGCGGCTTCCTTATCGCCCACGACAACCATGTAAGGAACACGTTTCAATTCGTTATCACGAATCTTTCGGCCAATCTTTTCGCTGCGGTCATCGATCTGCGAACGTACGCCCACGCTGTCCAAATACTCAGCCACCTTTTTGGCATAGTCGTTATATTTCTCCGAGATAGGCAGAACTCGAAACCCTGATCCGGGGTCAGCCACAAGGGGAAATGGCCAGCTGTATGCTCAATGAGTACGGCCGTGAAACGCTCCATCGAACCAAACGGCGCACGATGAATCATCACCGGTGTCTGCCCTAGAGTTGTCCTCTCGCCGTATATTCCGAGCTTGAAGCGCGCCGGAAGATTATAGTCTCACTCTGAATAGTACCCAGCTGCCATTTACGACCGATAGCGTCTTTCACCATGAAATCGAGCTTAGGACCATAGAAAGCGGCCCGCCAATCTCTTCATGAGCCTTCAAACCTTTCTCTCTACAAGCCTCACGGATAGCGTTTTGGCTCTCTTCCCAAACTCGTCTGAACCGATATACTTTTCTTTTTATCTTTAGGGATCACGGAGCGAAATCTGAGCTTCGTAGTTCTCAAAATTGAATGTTTTGAAAACTTTTTAGAATGATATCAATAACATTCTCAAACTCGGCTTTTACCTGTTCCGGACGTACGAAGATATGCGCGTCGTCCTGTGTGAAGTATGTGCACGGGTTAAGCCATGCAACTCGCCACTCTTCTCATAGCGGAAAGACCGTACCAAACTCGGCAATACGCAGTGGCAGATCTTTATAAGAGCGCGGTTTACGGGCGTGAGACTTCACAATGGTGAGGACAGTTCATCGGTTTTGCAGCATGTATTCTTCATCCTCTTCCGGAGTATGAATAGGCTGGAAAGCGTCCTTACCATAATGGGCATAATGCCCCTGAAGTAACATAAAGGCTCTTACTACCGATACCCGGTGTTATCACCTCTTGATAATTATAGGGCGAAGAAGTCCACGTAGGAAATCCTGTAGGCGCAAACGCAAACTCCGTTCCCCTACAACCAAATTGGTAATCCCTTACCTACACGGTCTGAGAACATAAAGAGTTCCATTTCGCTTCCTATCTTACGGTGATCGCGCTCTTTGCCTCTTCGAGCATGATGAGATATTCATCAAGCATTTTCTTCTTTTGGGAAAGTGATACCATAGATATGGATCATCTGCTCACGCTTGGCATCGCCACGCCAGAACGCACCGGCCACGCTGGTTATCTTAATGGCACTTTAATCGCACCAGTAGAAACAAGGTGCGGACCACGACAAAGATCGGTGAAATTACCCTGTGTGAGGGTAGAAATAGTTCCGTCTGCCAAGTCTAAATCGATATGCTCGCATTTATATTCCTGACCATCGGCCCTAAATTCCTTCAAGGCATCGGCCTTTGAAACATCACGACGAACTACAACTTCGTTTTTCTTGGCCAGCTCTTCATTTTCTCCTCAATTCGGGAGAAGTCATTCTCAGAAATCGTCTGCCCATTCGCCGGCATTACATCATAGAAGAAGCCGTCTCTCTATGGCCGGACCGAAACCAAACTGAATACCTGGATAGAGTTCCTGCAAGGCTTCTGCCAACAAGTGGGCCGAAGTATGCCAAAACGTGTTTGCCTTCATCGTCATCAAACTTGCACAACGCAATAGTCGCGTCTTCATTGATTGGGCGATTCAGCTCTACTGTTTCACCATTTTACGCCGCAAGATACAACGTCGCGGGCGAGAGCCGGTGAAACACTCTCGGCAATTTGTAACCAGTAACGCCCTGTTCATACTCACGTGACTAGATCCGTCTGGAAAAAGTGATTTTTACCATAACAACTAGTATTTTTGAATCGGGGGCAAAAATAACACTATGAAACGAAATAAGAAATATAAGGAAAACCGACTGAAATTCAGACAAAATAGCTTTTATCATACAGGCTAAAAGATATCTATGGATGATTTTGAGTCACAACTTAGCTAATAACATAAGGCAACTGGTTTTACTCGCTAAATAGCAATCCTGTACTTTTTAAAATATAAGTATTACTTTGGCATAACGCTTCAGCACGGCATAGGCATTGTGAAGCCCCAGCTCGCCGGCTCTTGTTTCAAATCCGCCGCGCCTTCTTTTCTTCCGGTCGACTTCAATTCACAAACACCACGATTAAAATACAGCTCGGCCAACTTTGACTCCAAGCGATGGCATCGGGTATAATCATCTATGGCTCTGCTCATAATTCTTCTGCAAAGCATAGACATTTCCCCTATTATAATAAAGGTGAGGGACTCGAAGGACTTAGATGGATGGCCTTATCCAGATCGCTGATAACCACTGCATTCTTTTTAATCGGGTCTGCATGGCATCACCGGTAAATGACTGAACTGCATCTGACAGACGCTACGCTGCCAGTAAGCCAGCACATTGGTGGAATCTTCTTGCAAGTAGGTATCGAAATCTGCTAAAAGCCGCATCCAAATTCTGAATGACACTATAGGTAACAGCACGCTGAAAAAGAAGAGGAAGGACGTCAGCAACATGTTTCGCTGCGGCTATCTGGGCCGACAGATGATCGATATTGTTAAAATACACATGGCTTTCCTCCTCGGTCAACTGCCTGGGATTGCACGATATGAAAAGCGGTTGCATAGGATGCAAGCGGGCATTGAACTCCTCAACAGTCTTATCATACATCTGAATGGAGCTCACACCATTGGCATAGGCAAATGAGCAAAGCAAAAGTGGAAGAATCTGGCACCTCGACATTGCGATTCTGGAACATGCCCACGCGAACTCTAGCCCTTATATTCGTGCTCCACGGTATTCTCATCAGCAATGTCAGAGTTGGTTGTCGCTCTCGGGATCGAATCTCACTGCGTTTTCGCACGGCTCTGTGCATGTTCTTTTGTCCAACGTGGCTGGATACCCAAGCGTTTGTTCATCTCTGCGCCTTGAATATGGAACTCATCTAATCTGGCTTGGCTGCCGTTCCATTCGACGTACACGCTGGCCTCGATAACTCAGTCCTGTCATTTGGAAAGCTGGATCTATCACTCATAGAATAATCACGGATGGCAGCTCGCAGGATTACCGTGTTGTCGTGAAGCTTACAGCTCGGTTAAAAATAGCCATCATGTTCTGCAATGGCTCCATTTGGACCAACGTAATCGAAATCGATATTGTGCACGATTGTCGTCACCCAACTGCATACGCACATGATCCGCGTTATAATGAGCAAGAAAATTCTTAGGATCCAAGTCTCAAAGCCATGTCATAATCAGCCATTGCTCCTCGCAAGTTATTCTACCACATTGAGACGCCAGGCACGATTCACATCATTGCTAACAAACTTTGGCTTCAAATGAATCAGCTTTGCCTAACTCCCATATCATCAGCGTCCTTCCAACGCTCTCAAAGTGCTAAGCGATATAGGCCTCGCGTGGTCCACGTCATGCTGCATTATAAAGGGTCCAAAGCCAATCTTGTCCAGCATTTCACGGCTTTTATGGTATCCTTTTCTTGCAAATACGCTTCGGAATTTAAAATATGAGGCTCATGCGACATCTTCCCCCACTTATGCGAACAATGGTATCTACATCCAAATGCAATTGGTGTATAATCTTTCATGTATTCAATCATAAACAGTAACTATTGAACCAAAAATTCTGATTCGTGGGATTGGAGTCCGTGGCATCTCGAATAATCATCTATTGCCAAATCCTTCCATTTTGTTGCTAGCTAATCCTTGAAAATGGCGCGCATAGTCATAAATAATATTGGTCACAAAGGTGATTAAGCCGAATAGCTTCTGTAGCAGCACTCACCTCTGCACCAGAGAAATCGTCCAAGTAGAACTTTAGCCGCAGCCCGATATTGCCATGGCTGACCAAAATATGAGGGCTTCAGTTCTATAATACGATTAAAATATTGTATCTGACAGAGACTTGTGGTCGTCATAACTTAGCAATTTGACCGCTTGTCAACAAACGGTCAGTATTGTCGTGCGCCCGTATTCCAGACACAGTAACAAAGCAAAAAGCTTAACAAACTGGGTTCTAAGATTCAAAATCTGTATCCCTAGCTACTTTCTAACAAATTTCGTTCGGTAGCTACAACGATACCTCCACCCTGTAAAATTGATTTTCAGCTACGCTAATGAGCTGCTGCGTATGAAGTACAATCTGTCTACAAAACATGTTCCTTCCAGATGATCGAACTCCATATGCTGCATGGCGACGAGAGCTAAATATCCTTCTACCCACTCATCGTGCTCTTGCCGAAGTCAGCGTGTGATGTCATAGTACGCGCTGGCGGACGATTAACGATCTCATGAATTCCCGGTATAGAGAGAGACAACCTCTTCCATGGGCTCCTTCTTTTGAGGTTTTCATCATGTTTCGACACTATGCGCGTTGATGAAAGCTTCTGCAGGAAACCTTGCATTCAGGGAAGTCTTCTCACGCAACACATCCAGGTCTATGACTACCACCTGAATAGCTTTTTACCAATTTGTGGACCGGGCGGCAGGTCCACACACCTTCACTAGCCGTAAGCGTTTCAAACATATCGCTTATCAATTCTTGAAAGATTAGGATGGTCGGCCGGAATATCTTGAGCAACCTTTCTCCAAAAACAAGGTTGACCATAAACATAAATAAGGTAATATCATTGCTATGTGTGTGCTTTAAAACTTTTCTCCTCGACGACATCCAATCCTGTAATATAATAGTCGCTGAGCTTCATCCACTAAACCTTTATTCTCCCTCCGTCGTCTTGACGACTCCTCCATCTAGTAATAACTTTGATGAGCCAATGCCGATGTGAAACGCCCATCATAATATGGTCTAATAGGAATTTCAGGATGATGCTTCTTCCATCTGTTAACAAAAGCCTGCGTACACGTTTGAGATTCTCTCTACCTGGCAAACCATTCATTTGCATCCGGTTTTCCTATCGCAATACGCTCTACGAACTCCGTTGCAATATAAGCTCTGGTGAAGTCTAATAAGGTAACGGTAGATATTGTGACCAACCCGTGTCTCTTGCAACTTGGTCTGCAACGGGTCACAGCTAGTCCGGTCCGTTTCCGAGCCGTAATCGATCGAAAGCGGATGCGTCATTTCTTGGCGAAGATCAGCCAAGCACCTTGATGGGTACTCACGCAAACTGATCCGCGACTACGGGCCGCACCGCTCTTGCTATCGCAAGAAGCTGCCACTACCCGATACATATTTCTCTCTCGCACTGTAAACACTAGAAGGAGTATAACCACTATTCTGCAACGGTTCAGCAAACCCAACTGCAGCGTTGGCTTTCTCAAAGAGAATGACCCTACTACAACACCAAAAAGCTTTCAAAGGCACGGACCGCTAACTACGCTAAAGTTTTCAGAACGAGCAACAACATTATCTCTATTATCAACTACCGTAGAGCTGAGAAAGCCGGGCGCGTTTCCAAAGGAGTTACTACAGGTGCGGTGGTCTGCCGGCTCAACGTTTCGAGCTTCACTGAGGCCTTAGCTTTATCATAAGCTTTTATATGCACTCTGTGTAGAACGACACTACAAACGTCATAGCCAAAGCATAAAGCTGCTGCGTAGCCAACATGTGGCTAACTATCTTCATAATTTGATGTTTTATGTGTTATATTATAGTTTTTGGCGAAGATACGTAAAATATCTCATAAAACGTAAAACGTAGAGCTCGCACAAAGTTTGTTAAATCAATCAATACCAATACCTTTGACAGCAGTGGTATATTTGAACTAATAAAACTTTTTCCTACATTTGCGATATAATTTATTTTAAATAAAACTTAAGGAAAACATTAGGTTACATTGGAGCTAAGCGGTGCCTGTCTTGCAGGAATTTCAGCTATTGGTTGCACTCCTTTGCTCACCTGCCAAAGGTGAAGATACGACGTTCCTAAAAATAGCTAGAGGCTGTTGATGATTTTGCAAGAAACACGACCTCAAAGATTTCACGCAGACGACTGCGACGATTTGGTAGATTTGAGACATCAAAGACGCAACAGATATCGACGAATAATATCCATCATATTTTATAAGACACTCATGTTGCGTTTTCAAACGATCAAAATATACGAAAACAATTGGGCAACTAATCGGAACTTCTTTCTGGACACGCTATTTGGGCTTTGCAAAGTGAATATTTTAAAGCTTGATGTCAGTTGAGAGAATCAGTTGGATCTGCTTTATCTGCTATCCTAATGATAGGAATATTAAGTATTTTATGCTGTGCGCATTATTTATATTCTTTTTCATTTATACTGCTGCCATGCATTGGAACCCTTTATTGAATTTCATGTGCATTTCTTATTGTGTAGCTGGTGGTTATCTGCTATCTTCCTTGCTGTTGTTATTTTCCGTCAAACATGGATTGAAAAGCTCTTTAGTATCTCTTTTGGCAAGCATTCACAATGCAAGAAAGTAGTAGGACAAGATATCAAGAGAAAATCAAAATCCCTTTACAACAACTTGCACTTGATATCTAAGTCCAGAGATTCACGAGAGAGATTCAGACTGATGATATCAAGATAAAAGCTCTTTTGGAACCAAAGCTTTTTCATAGGCTAGTCTCTTTTCTTCCACAACAACTCCATCTAAAACGTGTTTCCTCAACTAATAAGTACGGGAACAAGAATTCTTGATGTGTCATTTCCATAGGATGGAAGCTTTATATCACAAATTTAGAGAAACGTTAGGCATACTTAACAGAAACAAAACCATCTTTTAGTTAATATCGTCTGTATTAGTTAATAAATTACTTATATAACAGCTACTTTACTGCAACGCAAATAGTACATTATTAAATATAATGATTATCTTTGCAATGTGTTTTTCAGTAGTAGATTTAAGGTTGAACAAGGCTGAATACAGCGGTACTCGCTATATTCGTTTGAATCCGAAAAATAAAAGGCCGTTCAATAACTAATTCACTCTCTCTCGTAGCCATGATTAAACTTCTATTATCTGACCATCATAGGCTGGTCTCCACACCCAAAGGTAGACGTTTATTAACTCACTTTCGCATGTGCTTCATCTGGTGAGTATTGCATGTATAAAGATAAAAGTCTAGCTCAACTTCACTCATGTTTGATGAGGCTAATGCCTCATTTACTAGTGGTGGCTGTGAGCGCCGCTCCCATCTTAGCATTGACTGCTAGAACTCTTAAACCATCGGGTTTCTCAAGCATATTCCGATAAAGATATTGATCTCGCATATCCGTAAATATGAGACTAAAGTACGCAAAACGATAACCAAGAGCCCAGGTAAGCTTCCATAGCCAGCACACGAATGGGAAGCTACTGTCAGACATCAATTTGTAGTGCTGATGCGGGTGTATTACATGCAAATCTAACTTCGAACTCCAGGATACAAGTGCTCCGCAAAACAATATGGCATCGTTTGCTTTCAACCCATCAGCAACATTCTGTTCCACATAAAGAGGAATGTCTCCAAACTTACAATAAGGTCGTAAATCATCGATACCAGTCTTTACGTGATCGCAATGAATATGGCTTACTAATACCGCATCTATTTTCTTAAACGGCTGCTCCATGAGCTGCATATACGAACATCCGGGCCACAATCTCATCAATATTCGCGTGTAGATCTCTGTTTTCCAACAAGGCTGCGGGTCCAGGAGACGCCGATCTTTAGAATCAGAACTCTTTGGCAAACCTCGCAATCACAACCCTAACAGCGGTACGCCTTGCTGCGAGTTCCTGTGCCTAACAACGGGAGTCTTCATACGATGCTTTACGTCTCGATCCTCAACACCAAACTTATTCAATAAGCATCTTGCTGTATTTATGGACACAACGCCACAACTTCCGTTCTCTGTAGCTTGCGTGGTTAACCACAACACCAACGCTTGTTTACTCAGTACACACGGACACTTCCTACACTCTTCCCCTTCCATCCGCATTGCTCAATCAGCATCCCGCAGGAATCTTCTACTCATGTAGTGCGTCAATCGTATATCGTGGCATTTGCGGATAAGTATTTAATAAGCTTTCATACTTACTCTCTCCCTACTATTATTGGATTCGCAAAGGTCTTTCACCAGCGTTCCCCAACACTTTTGGGTCTGGCAGTTTAGCCTGCCTGATCTTCGAATATAATCGTATCTCACGCAATTGCTGTGGCGTGGGATTCCGCGCCACCTATCTTCTGCCGCCAATGCCGATTGAGTGTTCCATGCTCCTAATTTAGGGACTATATGGGTCTTGCTAAATCGATAAACAACACTTGTTGCTATGAGATACTTATTTTTCCAACTAATATGGCTTAGCTTGCTTTAGCGATAGCCGTATTCACAATCCGCATTATGAAAAACAAGAAACTTTTCCTAAGTTGCCAATTTCAACAGGCCTTCGATTTCCAGAAATTAAATCTCTGCACTCTACACCATAAGCTCCACTATTCTGAAGACGGCACTGGCGCCACTTCCCCGGGGATCTGGCTGACTAGATTCTCGGCACCATATAACTGAGGATTAACTGCATAGGCTACGACGTCATCGAGATAGTCTCTGCCTAACATTTAAGAAAACAGAAGATTGCTCCTCTATTACATCAACTTTCCAAAACGTGACTCCGGCGTTACAACGAGCCCTTCGAAATCATCCGTCAACAACAGATTACTCTCCGCCTCGATAACCAAGAAATGAGTTGTTTCTACGAGTCAGGCCGCCACCCGCTGGGCTTCTGCCATCGTGTTATATGGCCATAAAACGCTTGTTACATCGAGAACAATCTAATTGGCAAACCCGACGGTGTGCGTTTTGAGACTCTGTCTCTATCTATCATGTTCGTCATATTGATACATCTCTACCAGTTCCACAGCCACCATCAGGACGCGTTTGAAGGCTTGTTCTGTTTCCAAAAGCCATTGGCACCACCTCTGATTACAAAGATTTTCTGATTACTCTCCGTATGTTCTTCAAGTCCGTAAAATGATATTGTATATCATATCGTGAGGGAGTTTGGGGAGCGAGACATCGGCCACCATTGTTCCGGAGCCAAGGTACCTGTCGTGTACCGAAACCATTCTTCGGATCTGGGGCCACTAAAGATCAAGGGATCTTGCACTACTACGCAACTGGAAAACAGAATCTGTAGCAAACTCATACGATAGAATTGAGAAAGATGCATTTTGTTATTCTGATACATGGGTTTGCCGGTAATACTCGTCAACATCCACTGACCATTAATTCTGCTGAGATCGGAACGTATCAACCATCTTCGGTGATTTTCAAAAGAAAATCTTCCTCAATCACAGCACGACCAACAGCCGTGTATCGCTTTGATCAGATTCATCTGCTGTTATCAAAAATCAAAGTATGGGAACTCGCTGCGTGAAGAAACGTCCATTTTCCGTTCATGCGCTGATCTGGCGGTCTGTCCGTCCTTATATACGTCCAAAGCGAAGATGTAGATACGACGGCGTTGTTGTAATTTCCTGTTGCCTGCAAAATTAAAGATAAAAATCATCAAAGAGTTCATCGCAGCTGGGCGCATAGGTGTCGGCAATAATATTCTCCAGCGTATCAACTTTCACGAAAGCTGTTCGACAGGGCAATGTCAGAACCACCGACACTTGCTGTCAATTGAGCTCCCGGTGTTGGAAACACCCTGTTGGCAGAATAAGCAGTAGTAAGCAACGCGATTTGCGTGATATCAGAATAAAAATCTTTTTCATAACACTACCTGATAATTGAACGCAAAATTACAACTTTATTTCCATTGCAACATAATAAAGTATATGGAAAAAGACTGACCGGCCAAAAATCTCAATTCTCCGTTCCACTATCTCAATTTCTTTTACTTATCTTTTGCACCTAATTAATTGAGAGATTAAAACACTTTTTCATTAATATGTTACTCAAAAAGATTGAATCCTTATTTAGGAAGTTAGTGAAAGACTACGGCCAAGAATGCCGAAGAAATCGAGCAACTGCGCCTTAAGTATCTTAGCAAGAAAGGTGAGATAAACGCTCTTATGGCCGACTTTCGCAAATGTGGCTGCTGGACAAAAAGAAGATTGTTGGTATATCAACGAACTAAAAGCAGACCGCTATTGATAAAATCAACTCAGTTGAAAGAAGATACTGAGAATGCAGGAAAAGTCACAGCGATGACATTGATCTCACCCTGTTCGGCTTTATCCGATAGGATCACGCGTCATCCTATCTCTATTGTAACCAACAAAATCATAGATATCTTCTCTCGCATGGGCTTTTACATGTATCATGGTCCGGAGATTGACGACGACAAGCACGTCTTTACGATGCTCAACTTCGCAACCGACCATCCTGCCCGTGACATGCAAGACACGTTCTTCATCGAACGCAGCGATCCCAATGACGTGACGAAGAATGTACTTTTACGCAGTCATACATCAGAGACGAGGCTCATTACATGGAAACACACGAGCCACCAATCCGCATTCTGTGCCCCGGCCGTGTCTATCGTAATGAAGGATCAGCGCACGAGCCCACTGTTTCTTCCATCAGGTAGAAGGCTTGTATATCGACAAGAACGTCAGCTTCACCGATTTGAAACAAGTTCTTCTCACTTTTGCACGCGAAATGTTTGGCCCTGACACGAAAATACGTTTGCGTCCAAGCTTACTTCCCTGTTACCGAACCCAGTGCCGAGATGGACATTTCCCGCAATATCTGTGGCGGCAGGCTGTGGTTTTTGCAAACATACGGGCTGGGTGGAGGATTCTCGGATGCGGAATGGTCGATCCCACGACCTCGAAGCTCGTGGCATTGACCCGGATGTTTACACCGGTTATGCCTTTGGCATGGGCGTAGAACGCATTACCAACCTGAAATATCGCGAAATGATCTCCGCCTCTTCTCTGAAAACGACACCCGTTTCCTCAGGGAATTTGAGTCGGCATATTAATTATACTTTTACGCCAAGAGCGTTTTCTAACACTTATGGTGTGCGCAAAGCGGCTATGCCTGTAATAACGACATGGGTACAGCCGCTTTGTTGTATACTACAAAAGTCTCGGCGGACACATTCATTATATATAAAGTATCATCATTTTTATCAATAGGAGACAAATATATGAAACAGATCAGTATCAGGGTATGAAGTGCGTACATTGCAAGGCCAATGTTAATCGAGAACGCAAATCGCAAAGGTATTACAGGTGCCAGCTGCTGCCGAAGCCAATTTGGAAGAGGCCAATGTTTATCGTCGATTTTCGATACTCCCGCAACCCCGAAGCTATCCGAACGGCGGCAAACGTAGTCGGCCGCCATGAACTCTCTTATAAAGAAGGTCGTGGGCGAAACCAGAGACTATTCTCGTCGTTGGTAATGGCATGTTCGGTATGCCGCCAATGTGAGCGCACCAGCTCAACCTGCGCTCGACGGGCCGCCGGCAGCCTCGGTCGAGTCTGCCCGGTCGTAGCGCGATTGGTTGATTTCAACGCCGACGTTATCCGGTCCCGAGCAGATGAAAAGAGCTATCAACGATATCGGTTACGACCTGGTTATTGACACCAACGAGTCCGGTAGAAGAGAGAGAAAACGTGCACGTTTAGTCTGACTGCGTCGCAAGACCCTTTTGTCTTGGATGTTCTCTTTACTGTGAGTGATGGGTGTGTTTCGATGGGGGTGGCTGGGTATCACCGATAAGACCATAGCCATAACCAGTTAGCCCTCATCGTTTCTGTAGCCAACCTGCTTTTATTGTGGCCGTGGCTTCTACGTATCAGCTTGAGCCAAACAGCTACGCCATGGCACGGCCAATATGGACACGCTGGTAGCTCTGTCTACTGGCGTAGCCTGTCTCTCGTGCAGTTTCAGCACCTTTGAGACGAACAAGTATGCCAGGCAGCCGTGGCGTAGAATGGCACACGTGTTTCCGATGCTTCGGTCATGATTGTCACCTTCGTGCTGACCGGTCGATTTGATTGAAGAGGAAACGCAGACGGCACCGCGTCGAGCACCCGCCAGTTAATGGGACTCCAACCTTTAAGACTGCTTACCGTCTCTGGTCAGATGGTGAAAATCTGGAAAACGTGCCTATCTCAACCATCGAGAAAGGTGACGTGCTGGAAGTGCGGGCGAGGCGAAAGACTACTACCAGCAGACGGCGAGGTAACGTGTCGAAAGGGATTTCATGACGCCCGACGCGGCCTACGTGAACGATAGTATGATTTCGGGCGAACCATCGCCCGTGCCCAAGCGTAAGTGGCAGCAGCGTATTGGCCGGAACCATTCCGAGCCAAGGCAAACTGCGCATGAAAAGCCTCGGCGCGAATGGTGAAGAAACGGCACTGGCCTGCACATCATCCGTATGGTACCAAGAAGTTTTCCAGAGTTCCAAAGCTCCCGTGCAGCGTGCGTCAGCTGACAAGGTGGCACTCGTCTTTGTCAGCCCGTGGTGGCCATTATATCTCCGTGCTTGCCGTTCCTTTCGTGGTGGATTCTCGGCAGAAACGCGGCGTTGCTAAAGCCGTTCTGAGCGCCATCGCGCCGTTTGGTCATCGCCCGTCCGTGCGCCGTATGGACTGGCCACGCCTACCGCGAATGCGTAGGTATCGGCGGTACGGCGGCCGAAAAACAGTGCTCATCATGGACGCGGCTGCGGCTGGTAGAGGCTGCGCAAGGTAAATGCCATCGTGATTGATAAGACCGGAACACTGGACCATTCCCAATCAGGCGCATCGATTTTGCCAAGGCCGACAAACTGCCTTTTGGATAGAGCGCGAGACTTACTGAAACCGAACGCACGGCCCGTGATGGAACGGCTACAGAGAGGGGATTGAAGTCTCATATGATGAGTGGCGACAAGGAAGAAGCACGCCGGATAACACTGGGCCGAACAAGCCGGTATCAGGCATTATCATATGCAAGTCTTTACCTCAGGATAAGGAGAAACTCGTCGGCCGGTTACAGTCTGAAAAACAAAGGTCGTGGCCATGATTGGCGATGGCGTTAATGACACGCAGGCATTGCTTCTGGCTTGATGTGCTGCCAGCATGGGCCATGGGCAGAACCGACGTGCTGCCATGCGCACGTGGCGCAAGTCACTTTGATGGGCGACGACGCAGAGCTCCTGCCCGATGCCGTCGCGCTAAGCCGCCATACGGTCTGAATGATTTGGCAAAACCTCTCTTTGGGCTTTCATCTATAATATAATATGTATACCGCTGGCAGCCGGTGTGCTACGGTCTGGTATCCGATTTTCGAGATATCGCCCATGTGGGCTTTCCGGCGCTGATGGCATTCTCCAGCATATCCGGTGGTGCCTCAATTCCATGCGCGCCTCAAGTTTGCTGACCAACGAACGTGAAAAAGGAGATAGCAGGAAGCTTGACAGCTTTGCTTTATCTCCTTTTGTTTTCTTGGGTCCTTCCTTCGGCTTTCAAAACGCTGCGACACTCTGCCGGGCAGCGGAAGGGTGTAACTGAAAACATCTTCTTCATGCGTCGGCTTCGGCGGCTCATCCCCCACCAGCATAAGCTGTTGCCCACGCAGCGAGTAGAGCTCGGCTGCCTGCGGATAGTCAGTCTCCTGCTCCTCAAGCATGATAGCCTGTGGTCATCGCCAGCTATGGCATTGATGACATTCTGCGCTGGCACTGCGGGCCTGAGCGTAGAGGTGATGAGCCCGTTCAGCAGCGATTGCTCCCATGACAATGGCGCTTTCGTGCAGCGCCGTCCTGCATGCCACATAATCGCTTTCAACTGATCAAAGCTATTTCCAGCCATGCGAGATCAGAATATCCGCGCTTCTGGCGCTTTTCTTTCGGCTTGCCGTTGCAGTTGATTGAACATATCAAGCAACGAACCGGAAGGATCATCGGACTGTGCCGGTTCTTCGATAGCGACTCATGCCCCTCGGATACCGACGCTTTGTCCTCAACAACAACTGCTGTTTCCTGGTTCTTTTCCTTTCTTTCTTCCTGAATAGATTTCGTGCATGGTTTCATATAAGCCTATTGCTCTAATTTACTCAATACGACGCGCGAATGGCGTCTACCCGCTTCCAGTTGTGGATATTCACGGGCCTTTCGAGCATATTCCTCGGTTCTCTCTTTCGGCTTCAAAAAGCAGCTGGCACTCAGATGAGGCGTCGGTCTCCATCCTCGTAGCCAGAATGTGAGACATAGGCCCGCCGCTTGTAGCCCGTAATTTTCTTATTGTGTATGGGTCTATAGTGATTCCAGTCTTTCCTGCGGCACTGACCAGTGATGTTCGGCCTTCGGATATGGCAAACTCGGCACGGGCAGCTTTTGCGGTTTGCAGCTTCCTCACGATTAATCATAAGATCCTTTTATACACCGGCATATACTTCACGCATCTGCGGTAATCAGCCCTTTATCCGTTTCGAGGCTGATCCAGACCAATGGCTTCGCCTATTCGCTGACCCGTGGTCGACACCTGTTTCTTAGCATCTCTTGAGAAATTCCAGAAACACGCCTCGGCAATGGGACGTTGAGTGGTCGTTGTCTTCTTCTGCGCCGCCGCATAGGCAGAGAGCAAATCCATGAATAAACTATACTGATAATCGAGGTCTTTTCATCATCGCTCTCTGTTAACGCTTTATATAAGTTCTGCTTGCAGTGTTGCTGACTCACTGCCCCGAACACATACCAAAAACGGCTTTGTAAAAGCAGCCCTTTGATGTGTGTAAAAGCTATGCTTTGAGTTGGTAAGAGCTTATGCTTTTAGAGCTAAAAGCACAGCTTTTTACAAACAACCGTTGAGCCGTCGGATTTCGTTGAGCCACAAATGAGAGCAACCTACAAATATCAGTAATTTAATACAACGCTGGCAAAATAATATAAAAAGGTTAACGTCCAAAATAAATTCAAGTTATTTAATTAACTTTGCAACACTATAAAATTGAAAGAAACGCAGCGAAGAAAAAACTTGATATTGTTATTATTAGGCTTCATAGCTTTTGCTTCTGGCTCAGTACGACACGCTGCGCATCCTCCCGATAAGCCCGTACCCTCAACCCCTTTATCCCATTATGCTTGGCGCTATGGCTGGAACGGCTATGGCTGGGGCTGCACGAAGGACTGAATGCCAGTCTGATCTGAGTGCTTTTGCCATATCTGGTGTTAGTTCCGCGCCTCAAGGGAGGATTCGGACAACGCCTTTCGCGCACTTGGCCGTCGCCACTCAATAGGGATAGAAAGCTGCGGCTGGCCGTGGGCGGTTGGTGTCCAGCACTTCAATTACTCGCAGCGACTCTTTCCGCGACGGGGCGTTACGCTGCTGTAGGCTACCAATTCAATGAAACATTGGGAAGCTTGGATTTACGGAGAAGAACGTAGCCAACAATTATAATGACAGCTACAGCTGGGTCGCTTCTGGTTCACCTTTATTATAATATGTATCCCTATTATACAGCATGGAATGGGGCATGCAGTAGACGCCTCAAAGTGCCGATGTGTTGGGGGCTGCAGTCAAGTACACGCCCAATCCCTGTGTCCAGTTCAGTGTGTAACTGCAGAAGGCGCTTGGTACAATAGCGACCGCGACGTCACCCTACACGCCATCGCTTCACACGATCTCATGCCCAAGGGGTAAAGAAGGATTTCTACACAACAAGTACTTTACTAAAATCGCTGCACACAAATTCAACAGACAACATAAAACCAGTAGGCGCGCGTGTTTCACTACACAGCCTGCGCTATCTTTCGATTTAGAGAGATACATATGGTTGTTGGGGTGTGGAAGGTGTTGTGTGTGTCAGGGCTGTCTGTGTAAAAATGTCTGCGTCGAGAAAGGTAACTATTCATGTCCACACATTACACCATCACAACGCCCTCACGGCTTTGGCTCTATCGCCATGGCTTCTGTCGTTGTCGTCTCTTTGTCTCTCTTTCGACAATGTAAAGCGAGCCATCCCTTTGTTCACGCCCACCCAAGTCATTTTGGGGCTACCCGTCCGGCTCGGTGCTGCCCTTGACGGCCAGCTGATAGTGACGTGTTTCCGAGCTGTAGCCCTCGGTTTTTCCCGTGAGATGACCGGCCGCCTTTTTCCAATTCAAGTGCTCTTCGGCCGCAAACTTTTCAACGCGTGCGTTCGGCCATGCAGCTTCTCGCGATCCGCCTGCGAGAGTTGTAGTCATCGCCTGCTCACCTGTGGCGCTTGGTGAAGTCGTCGCCATAAAGCCAATGAAGGCTGCATAAATCAGCACGGCTTACCGGGGATTGCGGGGCGCTGGTACGCTTTATCAGATTGCGGATGGCGTCGTCAGGAAGTTCATACCGGGCAGCCGCCAACGCACTGATAACCTTCGTCGAATTGTCGGCGGCTGCGCGCACAAGCAACGCTTCCACGCGCTCGTTGGCCGCTCTCAGCGCGCTCGACATAGGGTTTCAGTCCCAAGGCCTGCACTGCGTAATATTCTCCCGCAAGGTCGGTGCAAAGGTTGCGTGGTACAGGGCCTGTTTCGCGTTCCAACTGCATCACGCATCGATGGCGCATAGTCTACGAGGATGCCGCCACGGCCTGATGAGCGTGTTTGACTCAATCGGCTACGGGCGTGTTCAAAAAGGCCTTTCACTGCCGTTCGATGGCCTGCACCAAAAAGCGTGTCGCGCTCGTCGGCTTTTGCTTAATCTCGCCGCTCGAAAAGGAACTCTTTTGCGACAACACTAAATACTTTGTCTTCTACGGTCAGGGCCTCCGTCAGCACCTTAATTGCAGCCTGCGCGGCATTTTCCTTAATTTTCGTGTCGGTGGTCAGGCGGTCCTCCATTGCGTTTTCGCATGAGACTGAGAAAGTGCGCACCATTGTTGAGATGCGCGTGACAACTGAGTCTTGTGCGAATTTCCACCACCTGGGTGAAATCTGTGCTTTGAGAGGTGTTTCTTCCGGCATTTTGTGCTTTTAGTTTAACATGTGTCGGATTGTTCCGATGTTATCTACCTTTTAACTCTTTACTGAATAAATGATTCGCGCGCACTCCAGCCTTGGAAATACTTTCGCCACGTGGCGAAAGCCCTCAAACCTCTGAGAGCAACAACTTTCGCCAGGCGCGGAGATGCCAAACCCACTCAGGAAACGACTTTCGCCAAGCGCGGAAATGCCAAAGCCCTGCGAGGAACGACTTTCGCCATGCGCGGATGCCAAACCTTTCTGGGAAACGACTTTCGCCGTGCGCGAAATGCCAAACCGCTTTTCCAGGAAACGACTTTCCGCCGTGCGCGGAAGCATCTAGCCTATTAGAACTCCACAGGTATGCAGTACATAAGAATTCCATCATTGTATTCCAGCAACGGCCTGTATATATCACACTTGATGATGGTATATTTTTCCTGGAAATATAAATACTTTGCTCTATATCCTGCTGCATCTATTTCATTTGTGCTACTTAAGGTAAAAAGAGCACGGTCGCTCATTAATGTTACAGGAAAGGTTTGCTGCCATCTACAATTTGTCTACTTTGTCAAACTACTAAGCTACAGGAAAACCTGCTTTGTTATGGGTTATCCTTTCGTCTGCTGTAAATGTAAGCGGAGAAAACCTCAGGTTCGGTAGTCACCAACTGTCCATAGCGTACAAACGTATTTACCAACGTTAGCAGTAATGGTAAACAGCAGGACAGTATGTGCAGCCAAACAAAAGGGCTGGATGGATTACAGGCTCATTGGCGCGAACCACTCCTCGTAGATTGGGAGAGTAAGTCCAGTTGCCAGCCATTCACGTCGGCTGCTGCCTCTACTGCATATTTGTGAGGCGAAGGGCTGCGTTCTCCTCTATATGATCATCAGTATTCCTTTCGACCTCTCTCCGTACCGTCCCAAACGATGCTGCTATAGAGATCTAAAGCACAGAGGCAAAATCCTGCTTCTGTATTGGTTTCCTCTATTTGCCACTACGCAATAGGTGTGTGCGACTCCTCTCTCCGCCATAGAACGCCGACGGTCCTCCATCTCTCAAAAAGATAGAGAATGGTTTTGAGTTTAATGCCATAGCTCACCGTATAAGAATGAGTTACGTTCAAAAGGAGGTGGCGAGAAGCTTCAGAAAGACTAAAGGACTCTCCTGTCAAGGCTTTCCCATAGATTGTGCCAGCGGTAAAAGTAAGTTTTGTATCGGCTGTTGGATATCGGGGAGCACATAGCTATATAATTGGCTAGGAAATCATGAGCTTGTACATACTTGGTGTTACGCTTGTAGTGGAAAGTAGCTTGGGCATAGGTGCCGTTTATTAGCCGAGGTGCCACATGTATCAGAGTGATAGTGGATGCATCTACGCTATAAGTATTCACAACAGGCTGTGGACTTGTAAATGTAAATTTGGCTGTTACTCTGACCGCTTTGGTCTGTACTAACGCCAGGATGAGCGGAGCACGTACACGAGCTGTTTGAGTGCTTCATGCAGGGGAGTTTACATGCTGAAGCATGTGTCACCAATCGTTTCTGGCTAGTTGTACCGATTAGCGCATCGTGTTATCCACTATCGGCAACAGTAGAGATTTGTTCTGCTGTATTCAGCTACAGATTTGGCATCAGTCATACATGCCACAAACGTGTAGGTTCCAGGAGCGAGTTCAAGTTTTGTACCAGCATCTGTAAAGCCACTCCACCACTTAGAAATAGCACCACTGCTTTGCTGTGGTCCCAGTGACACGCGTACCAGTAGCATCTATAAGCGTGGATTGTATAATGACCATCACTGATTGGTTGAGTGGCGCTGAGTCTGCGGGAAGTGATTCTTTGTCTTGCTCAATGTAACTTGAGCTTGTAGCCCAATCGCCTAAATCTACAACCCTGAGGTGTAACGGACGTTGTCGCAGCACGAGGTAAGAGTCTCATCAGAAGTATAATGGCTCTGGAGAGACTGAAAAATGATTCTCTGTTACTTTCACCTGCTTTATTATCATTAGTCGCTAGTTTCTTGCTACTACAAGCCGTAAAATATGATTACGAGACACGAAGCTACAACTTCAATATCTTTGCCATCGTGTCTTTCTTTTAATTTATAATTATTACTTTAGCCGATATTATGAATACTCATTGAAACGAATATTTATAAAGAGCTTCTTTGATATATTTTAAAGGTTTCAGACTCTCCTCCTATCTCTTCTTTTCATTTTCCCATTTTCTTCACTGCGCTTCCTGGAACTTTTAGGAAGAACACTGGTACAAATAAAATCTTCTCCGTCTAAATGCTGGCACCTCATCATTGTGGGCTCATAGTCTTTTCCTGAATCTCTGTCTTTTTCCATTGCAGTTTCCTGTTTTATTATCATGTTAAAAGCCGTTATATCTTGTGTTGTCTCTTCCAGGCACGAATTATTGAGACAAAGGGAACTCGGCTGAGCGCCCTTTGTTAATCGGAAGGGCACGGCATGCCTCGCGCGCGTAGGAGATTTTAGAGTGTAGTTATTGGCGTGGCGCCTATGAGAGAGAGAGAGAGAGAGAGAGTAGCAAATTATTTGGAACTACCAAATAATCGACCACTTTTACAAGAAAATTGCGATTTTCTCCTGCGCTGGCAATATGCCGTTATGAAGGTCGTATGGCGTGGAAGGCGTGTACGTCTCTATCGTTTCTCAACTCTTGTTTTGTTTAGAATTTGTGGGCAAAGGTATGTATGGAATGTTTTGGATTGAGCAAGGAAAAACGAGAGAATTATTGTAAAGCTAGATATAAATGAATGCTTTCTTTTAATTTGTTTGGCAGAACAAATTCGATATTCTAAATTTGCACTTATTAGAGAGATAAAACAGAAGCTTAGCGAAGTCTTACGCATCACCACGCACTACTTTTATGCTTCAAAGAGACATTTGTAGGCAGGGAAGTTGCGATATGTCCAAGCTTTAAGAATATGGAATATAACGAGAACGGTCGCTCATTTATTAGAGGTGGACCAGTTTCTACTAAAGAAGCCACGGAGACGGAAAGAAAGAAGTATGGAAGAAAATCAGCTGTCTGGGAGAGGTCGTTTCATTCCATGGCCTTGTCGCGGCTGGCGCATGAGTATTTTCCAGCGGCATGAGCAACAGAACTGGCGTGCTCTGCTCTTTTGAAGGGGTGTTTGATGCCATCAGGCGTGACCGACCACAATCGGTATGCTGGCCATAGGAAAATGCGATAGCGGAAGCCCACTGCCACAATTACGTGAACTCCCCGCGACAGTCGGATGCGAGCCATCAATCGGTGAGCACTGGGCTGCATAATGGGCACTCTGATATGCTGCTCTGCCTGAGGTGATGGCTGGCTGGGGAGAGTATCAAAGAGGCTCATTTCTCATCCGCGCTGATGCGCAACAATGTCGTAACTTTGGTGTCTGCGCATGCCGAGACTGAAAGCTGCATGAAGCCGAAGATACAGCCGGTAGTGTGGAATATATAGCACTTGTTGGGGGGTGTTTTGTTGGTTTGGTTTGGTGGGTGTGGGGTTTTGTGTTTGGTTTTTGGGGTGGTTTGGGTGTGTGTTGTGAACGGCTCAAAGTTTACTGGTATTCTCGCTGCCCCACGAGAGGGTCGCTCCAGCGAGATACTCCACCATTCTTAGTTTTATGAGTATCAATCGAGCCAAAAATACAGTCATTGCCTATCATCGGACACGAGATGGAATATACTTTGTTCTACGTGGACGTGACTCTCGAGTTCCTTCACGCAGTTATCGCTTAGCATTGATGCCATCACGCCTTTGGCAAAAGAAATGTTAAGATACTGGGTGAGATATTCTGAATGTTGTAGACCAGAGATGGAGACGAGAAACGCTATCGATCACCGACCACTACTATATACAATGCTAAAAAGAACTTCGAAAACTATGAGTGAGTCTGCAGCAAAGAGTATCAGAGATACAAGAATACTCATTTTAGTAGAAAACTAAAAGAAGCTAGCTCGTTGAATGCTCGGCGAAAAGACATTATATCACTGGCTATCGGAAGTCCGGATATGCCTCCGTCGGAACAAACGATTGATAAATTAGTGAGGTGGCCCGACAACCGCGGCACATAGCTATCAACCACGATGGGTACGCAGGAACTTCGTGAAGCCATGGCCGGATTTTATAAGCGTTGGTATGACGTAAGGCTTAATCCGGCAACGGAAATCAACCGCTCATCGGCTCGAAAGAAGGTATTCTGCACGTGACGTTGGCTTTTCGTTAATCCCGACGATGAAGTACTAGTACCTAACCCGGGCTACCCACACTACACGTCATTACACTATTTTAGGCGCAAGGTGGTCAATTACAATTTGCGTGAGGACAATGGGTGGCAACCTGATTTCGAAGAATTGATGGACCTAAAGCCGTGTCAAACTGATGTGGGTAAAACTACCCCTAAATATGCCGACCGGAGTAATGCACGACTGGAAACTTACAACAAATTAGTAGACTTTGCACGCAGAAAATCATATCATTGTGAGTAAATGACAATCCCTTATTCTTTTCATCTTGAATGAAGGGACTATCCATCTTACAGATTCAGGAGCAAAAGACTGTGCATAGAGTTAATTCTAATGAGCAAAAGCTTCAATATGCCCGGATGGCGCGTAGGCAGTGTGCTTCGAATGCGACGTTTATCAGTTGGATATTGGAAAATAAAAAGCAACATAGACAGCGGCACGCCCTTTCGAGGTATTCAGTTGGCTACCGCCGAGGCTTTGACCGAAAACACTTGGAAGAATGGCATAAAGAATATAATATAAATGTATATCGCAGACGGCGAGATATAGCCGAACAGATTATGAATGTTTTGGGTATAGCATTCGACAACAGTCAAGTTGGCATGTTTCTTTGGGGAAAAATACCGAGCATTATACGCATGTGGAAGATTTGACCGAAAAGGTTCTCCATGAGGGCTCGGGTCTTTATCACGCCCGGATTCATCTTGGCTCAAAATGGTGAAAGGTATACCGCATATCACTTTGCGCTAAAAGACGACGAAAGATGAATGAGGCTCTGACAAGAATCAAAAAGCGTATTTTCAGAACAAATGAGCAAAAGCCATGGACACAAATGACTATTGACAAGAAAATAATAATAACCATATAAAACGATTGATTATGGAATTAAATCCTCAATCCTTGAATTTACCGGAGCGAGCAATGAGCGCCCGTCATGTGTAATAGTGCTGAGCCCTGTTCGGCAGAAACAGAGAAGAGCAGTAATGACCACCGCCTTGAAATTGGCACTAAAATGTCATATCTCAGAAGCAGGTGTATGGAAACCACGTACCAAACCGGGTGGATTTGAAGGCAAAGGCAAAGAGGCATTGCCTGGATGAAACGATGTAAAAGACGAAACCGGTATGTTGGCGGCAACACGTAGCCACGCCCGAGCATGTGAATTAGCTTTAAAATACGGCATTGACATTCTTTGGGTGGGTGCCCGCACTTCGACCAATCCTTTTGCGATGCAGTCTTTGGCTCGACTCGCGCAAAGGTAGATATTCTGTGTTGGTTAAAGCCCGGTAAACCGACCTTGAACTCTGGATCGGCGCCTTACAGCGTATCAATCAAACAGAGTATCAAACGCTTAGGGCCATTCATCGTGGCTTCTCGAGTTTCGACAAGAAGATTTATCGTAACCTACCCATAGTGGCAAATTCTATCGAACTGCGTCGCCGTATTCCGGAATTGCCTATCATCTGCGACCCAAGTCATATCGGCGGACGCCACGATTTGATAGCACCGCTCTGTCAGCAGGCTGCGGATCTGGGCTTTGACGGACTGATTGTCGAGGCCATTGCAATCCCGACGAGGCTTGGAGCGATGCCAGAAGCAGCGTTCGCCTTGAAATTTTAGTTATATTCTGAGCCTGTTGGTGGTACGCAACGAACAGTGTCGACTACGGGAAGGAATACGCATGTTGCGCAGTCAAATAGACGAACCGGACAACCAGTTGATGGAATTGCTGGCCAAACGGATGCGTGTTTGCCGTGAAATCGGTCATCGTCAGAAAGAGCATAACATGACGGTATTACAGGCAAGCCCATATATGAAATACTGGAGAAGCGTGGTGTGCACAGGGCTAGTTTGTATGGTCTATCACGGAATTTTACCCGCTCCGTGTATTTGAACATATCCACGAAGAGTGTGCGCCAGCAGTTGGAAATTGATCAATCAATAAATCCGCATGAAGATATTAGTAATGGGAGCAGGCAAGATGGGGTCGTTCTTCATCGACTTGCTGGCTGACCACGAGATAGCCGTATACGAGAAAGACCCCAAGCATCTACGGTTCACTTACAACTATCGTTTTCAAAAGCTTTGGGAGGTAAAGGCCTTCCAGCCGGGCTGGTTATCAATGCCGTTACGGTGGAATATACCATCTCGGCATTTAAGGAAATCATGCTTACCTGCGAAAACTGCATCATCAGCGACATCGCGAGCGTGAAGAGCGGGCTGAAAAGACTTTTCATCTGTCGATCAATCATCCATTTGTTTCGACCCACCCCATGTTCGGACCGACCTTTGCTAACTGAATCAGTTGAGCGAAGAGAATGCTATCATTATCAATGAGGGCGACATAGGGACGCATATATCTTCAAAGACCTGTATCAGAAACTGGGACTGAACATCTATGAGTATTCATTCACGGAGCATGATGAAACGGTTTCTACTTTAAGTATCCCGTTTGTCAGCACTTTTTGTCTTTGCAGCCGTAATGAAACATCAGGACGCGCCCGGAACAACCTTCTAAAACGACACATGAAAAATAGCCAAAGGTGTACTGAGCGAAGATGACTACCTGCCAGATCTCTCTAACCCCTATACGAGCGGACAAGTCAGCCAGATTCTGTGAGGAATTGAAGGATCTGCTGCATATCATCGACACAAAAAGATGCCGACAGAATGAAGCAATATCGACCAAAATACGCACCAATGTAGCCAAGAACTCATGAGCCTGTTATTCTCTCTGTACTTGGAATCTTCACCATAGCCCAACTTAATTGCGAAAACTTGTTTGACGCGGAACATGATTCATTGAAAATGACACAGGAGTTTTTAAGCCGGACAGCTATCGACATTGGACACATTATAGATATTGGCGCAAAGCCAACCAATATCAGTCGAGGAACCAATTGCGTGCGGTGGAGAAGGCGTCGAATGGACACAACCCTGACCTGATCGGTTTATGTGGAAGTCGAGAATGACAGCGTTTTGACCGATCTTACCAAAAATCATTGTTGGCTGAAATGCCCGCTATGAGTATTTCATGACAAATTCACCCGACGAACGAGGCATAGATGTGGCCCTACTCTCCCCTTCTCTTTTCGCCCCGTCAACTCACATTCCATCAGGATAAAACTATTGCCCGACATGAAGCCTACCCGTGACATTCTATATGTATCGGGCGAGGTCATAACGGGTGATACATTACATGTATTTGTCGTTCACGCACCAAGCAGATCGGGCGGTGAAAATTTCTCTGAACCTTTTCGCCTTCATGAGTAACAAACCAGCTTGGAGCGGACTAGACTCTATCCATAGCCTATCTGCCGGCGCAAAGATTATCGTCATGGGCGATTTAATGATTACTCAGACAGCATAGTCTTCAGATTCTTCGAAAAGTATGATTTGACAGAATTATGTGAAAACGCTAAAGGAACGCATGGGGCTAAAGCTACCTATAAGTTTCGTGGAGAATGGAAAAGTCTGGATCACATATTGGTAAGCAAGTCTTTATGCTCTACGAAAATGGGAATGCCATGTCGTAGATTTCCTTTCCTGTTTACTCACGACGAGAAATATGGAGCATGATTAAGCGCTTCGCACCTCTCGATGTATAAGCACAACGACGGCTATAGCGACCACTTACCGCTTGTCGCTAAAATAGAACTTTAGCATTACTCGCCAACCACTTGATATACACTTAAAATACTTTTTAAATAATATATTCCATTTTGCTATTCATTAATATATTACGTAATTTTGCATACTCTAATGGAGTTTCCATAAAATCACTAAATTATGTTTGAGAATCTTAGCGACAGACTTGAGAGGTCGTTTAAAATACTGAAAAGGTGAAGGTAAGATCACAGAAATCAATCAAGCTGCTGAAACCTTAAAGGACGTGCGTCGTGCATTATTAGACGCCGACGTGAAATTATAAGTAGCTAAAAGCTTACCGATAATGTAAAGCAAAAAGCATTGAGCATGAATGTGCGTCTCACGGTCATGAAACCCGCCAATTGATGGTGAAGATCGTCCAGACGAATTGAGCACAACTTATGGGTGGTGAAGAAGCTCCTTTGCATTTAGACGGTCGTCTTTCCATCATCCTCATGAGCTGGTCTTCATAGTCCGGGTAAAACCACTTTCAGTGGTAAACTCGGGAACCTGTTTCAGAAGAAAAAGAATAAGAATCCTTACTGTGTTGCTTTATGACGTGTATCGTCCCGCTGCCATCGAACAGCTGGAAAGTTGTTGGTGAGCAGGTCGGTGTTGAGGTGTATTCCGAACCCGATAACAAGAACGTCGTAGAGATAGCCAACCATGCCATCCAGCAAGCTAGCGCCAAAGGCAACGATGTTGTTATTGTCGATACGGCAGGATGTTTGGCTGTTGATTTAAGAGATGATGGCCGAGATTTTCCAATCTCAAGAACGCTATCCAGCCCGACGAAACGCTATTCGTTGTCGACTCAATGACAGGTCAGGACGCAGTCAATACCGCCAAGCAAGTGTTTAATGACCGCCTGGATTTTGATGGTGTTATCCTTACAAAGCTCGATGGTGATACCCGTGGCGCGGCCCTGAGTGTTCGTACGGTTGTTACGAAACCTATTAAGTTCATTGGTACGGGCGAAAAGATGGAAGCCATTGACGTTTTCCATCCGGAACGTATGGCCGATCGCATCTTGGGCATGGGCGACGTTGTATCATTGGTAGAACGTGCAGGAACAATTTGATGAGGAAGAAGCCCGTAGGCTTCAGAAGAAGATTCAGAAGAACAAGTTCGACTTCAATGATTTTTCCTGAATCAGATACAACAAATTAAGAGATGGGTAATCCCCAAAGATTTGGCAAGCATGATTCCAGTGTGGGAAAGGCGATAAAGGATGTTGATATTGATGACAATGCGTTTAAAGGCATTGAGGCCATTATCCAAAGCATGACTCCCAAAGAACGTACGAACCCTGAACTATTGAACACAAGCCGTCGCCAGCGTATTGCCAAAGGTTCTGGGACCAATATTCAGGAAGTAAACCGTCTGCTTAAACAATTTGACCAACGCGCAAAATGATGAAAGATGGTCACCGGTAACGGTATGGCTAATATGATGCGACAAATGAAAGGAATGCAAAGATGACATTAATTGATGGGTAAAGCTACTGCTACAGCCATTAAGGCACAAATAGCAGAAGAGGTAGGAGATAGTTTCTAAAGGAGGAAAGCAACCCTCATTTGGCCGCTATTCTCGTGGGACATGATGGCAGAGCGAGACTTATGTAAAGAATAAGGTGATTGCATGGAACAATGTGGCTTCAAGTCTACCCCTCATTCGCTACGAAGACAACATTACAGAAGAAGAATTGCTGGCTTTGTGTTGACAAGCCGAACCGTGATGAAGATGTAGATGGCTTTATCGTACAGTTACCTTTGCCCAAAACATATCGACGAGCAAAAAGATTATCATGGCGATTGACTACAGGAAAGATGTGGATGGTTTTCATCCCATCAATGTCGGTAGAATGGCGATAGGCTCTGCCATGTTTCATCAGCGCGACCCCATTAGGAATCTAACGCTTTTACAGCATTACGACATCAGACATCAGGAAAGAAGTGCGTCATTCTGGGAAGAAGCATATTGTTGGCAAACCCATGGCCCAGCTGATGATGCAAAAGCAATATGGCGATGCCACGGTAACTGTTTGTCACAGCCATTCGGCCAACTTGAAGGAAGAGTGCGTGAAGCCGATATCATCATAGCGGCGATTGGCGTCCAAATTTTGTAACGCCCGATATGGTTAAAAGCGGTGCGGTCATTATAGATGATAGGGTACGAAGAGTCCCAGACGCAACTACGAAAAAGGGTTTCAGGCTCAACGGTGATGTAGATTTTGAGCAGGTCGCACCCTAAATGCAGTTATATACACCGGTTCCGGTGGTGTAGAGCCCCATGACAATCTGTTCTTTTAATGAAGAATACATTGGCGGGCAGGAAGAAAGAATACTATCAATAATATAAATATGTTTATTTACGATACTTGATTTTATAACTCTCTAATTCTTGGAGCAGGTTCGCAGTGATGCGAGGCTGCTGATATAATAATATACCCAAATGCTGGGTGGTGAATGATTGCGTTACGCATGGTAATAGGATTACCACCATGTGGTAATATGGTTGTTATGGGCTGGTAATCAAATTACCTATGCGTGGTAATTGATTACCAAACCGCGGAGAATTTTGGTATTTCTCTATTGCATTGTGATGTGCAGTTTTCATTATTCTTTAATAAGCTGTTTTGGGGATAAAATGGGGGCTTTTATTGGCAAAAATATTTCTTTAACGGATAAACTTCTATGCTCACAAGATTATTATTAGGACTTATAAAAGAATATTTTAGAGCGATTATTTTGTTATATTATCATAAAAAGCGTTATTTAACATGCTTTTTGTAATATTATTTTGCCTTCCAAAAGATATTTTAATTCCTTTTGCAGTGCCTCATTACAAATTTATGGGCTTTAAAATAGCATCACGAGTTTGATGAAATAGAGGCAGATTGTGATTAGCAATATTATTTAATATTATAACAAGGATAATTTTTAGTAATTTCTAAAACATTAGAGAGACATGAAAAGTTAATGTTATTTTGCAGCAGTTGCTGTAATGACAGTTTCAGCATCTGCTCAAACTGTTACAGAAAGTGAAGATATCTGACAATGTTTACTTAGGTATTAATGGTGGTCTTGCCACAAAGACGACCGGTCATGTGGATGAAGGGTCTTGATCCTAATTTTTGAGGTTCGTTTGGGCCGCTACTTTTACTCCAGTATTTTGGTATGGCAGTAGAGACACATGCCTACTTTTTCAAACAAGCCTTGGCTTTCTACAGGCACTGTGTTCGTGCATTGAACACGAGCCTTTTGGGAACCGTAAACCTCTACAAACTGGTTTGCCGGTTACTTGGGTGAGCCACGTTTATTTGAAGTTAGTACTGTAGCCGGTATCGGTTGGGGACATGTATTTACAAACAGAAAGGATCTTGAGAAGGTGAATCGCAACCGCATGACTTCCAAAGTGGGTCTTGACTTTGCATTCAACTTTGGTTCTGACAAGCAATGGCAGTTCTATGTAGAACCTTCTATGAACTGGGCAATCTTGGGCAAGGCTTCACCGTGATTGTTAATGGTAAGGATGTTACCCCCAGATTATGGTACAAGACCTCTACTCACGAAGGTCAGCCTGCCTTTAACATCCACAACTCTTTCTTCCAAGTAAACGCAGGTATTGTTTATAAGTTCAAGAACTCTAACGCTACCCACAACTTTACAATTACCGAACGTCGTAATCAGGCAGAAGTAGATGCTTTGAACGATCAGATTAACAAGCTTCAATGAGCTGGGCTCAGAAGCCAAAGGAAATTGTGAAGTTATCAAGGTTCAGAAAACTGCTCCACAGGTAGTGAGTTGAAAACCTTGTATTCGTAACATTTGCTCAAGGTAAGGCTGAATTAACCAAAGAAGCCAAGAAAGCCCTTAAGAGCATTAGCGCAGCAAAGCACGTGCGGTTGTAGGAACAGCTTCACCTGAAGGTTCGCAGGAAATTAATGACAAACTTTCTAGGCTCGTGCCGACGTTGTAGCCCAGTTCCTTCAGGAGAGAGGCGTTATCGTTGACGAAGCTACTAGGTAAGGTGTTCAAGGTAACACATCTAACCGCCTTGCCGTTGTTTACGTAAAGTAGTTTGCACGCCTTATTAAGGCTTGTATCATTACAAATAAAAATCCCGGTGTTCCAAAAGGAGCACCGGATTTATCTATAGAATTGATAATACTTAGAGAATTCCCTGTTTGCCAAATACGATAAGCAGGCCGTAACCTAGAACCAAAACTAATAAACCCAACGGTCAATCCCACTTTTGGCCATATCTTTGATTAATGAGACCAGTTGAATAAGCGATAGCATTTGAGGGAGTAGAGATAGGCAGTGACATTGCACAGCTTGCCGCAACAGCAATACCGATTAATGAGGGTAGGTGTACCACCGATTACGCCTAACTCATCGCCCATACCAATGCAAAAACAACTGTCAGAATTGGAAATCAGCAAAGTGCAGCGGTAGCGGTGTTTTGAGATGAAATTACTTAAAGCGAAGCAAAGCCAAACTGCTGATAACCAGAATGACAATAGGGTTAAAATCGCCAAACGGAATACTGTTTACGGCATTGGCAGCCAAGCCTGTTTGGTTCATGGCATTACCCAAAGGAAAGCCACCGCAACCATCCAGATAACAGCCCAATCGATATCCTGCAAATCCTTCTGATGTAATTACGCCCGTAAAAGCAAACACCGCTATCGGCAACATGGCCACGGTATTGGCATTAACACCTATCTTTTTACCAAAACCCAAAAGGATAATGGTCAGAATAAACGTTACGGCTACAACTACAGTACGCCAGTTATAAGCGAAACGTGACCTTCAATCTTAAGTTCGATTGTCTTCTGACTGAAGGAAGAACTTTACCAAAAGTCGCCAAGCAACTACTAAAAGAATAAGTACCATCGGTGCCATAATCATCATCCACTGGCCAAAACTGATTCCCATATTCATGCCGGCAGGATCGTTGAGCACCTTAAAGGCAAAGGCGTTAGGTGGTGTTCCAATAGGCGTTCCCATACCACCAAGGTTCGCACCGATAGGAATAGCCATCGTTAGGCTATGCACGACCTTTCCATTAGCAGGCAAGGCCTTGAAAAACTGGTGTTAGGGAAAGTCAGCATCATGGCTGCTGTTGCCGTATTGGAGATAAACATAGAGAAGATACCTGTAATAAGTAGGAATCCCAAGAGTACATTCTCGCTCTTCTTTCCGAATGGAGCTATCAGCGTTTTGGCCATCATAACATCAAGTCCGTCTTCGTTGCGGCTATTGCCGTACGAAACCGCCGAGGAAAAGAATAATAGTGGGGTCGGCAAAACACGACATAACACCTTGGTAATCCAGCAATTCTCCATACTCGCCCTCTGTACCTTGCAGGAAATTAAACGCTGAATCAGAAACGCAAAAGAAGAACGAAGATAATAACGATGGAAGTGGCCCCAAGCAGGAATTGCTTCTCGTCAACGAAAGAAGAACAGCCATGACAAAAGATGGCGATAACACGTTGTTGGACTATAGTGAGCCCTTCAATCCCACAGGTGATGGGCAAGTTCCAGACAATCAAGGTAATGAGTGCCGTAATAGCTAAAGCATCAATGCTTTGCGCTTGTTAAAAGTCGCCTGAAGCCACTTTGTGAACTGTTTCTTGCATGTTTTTATACTTTTTGATATGTTTTAAATGGAATATATGTAGATTCCGCAAGGAAAGTCATTTCTTTTAAAAATGGTATTATATGCGCTTACAGTAGTATATTCTACTATATACAAAAGAAAGAGCCATATATTTTTGTTAAAAACCGTGTTTCATTGCTTTTTCGTTTCGGAAAGTCGTAACTTACAATCGCAATTGGTCTACCTTTGATTAGGGAAGCATGTGAAAGTCATGCACAGTCCCGCTGCTGTAAACGGCATTATCGGAGAAGCAAAGGTCACTGGGTATTTGTCCGGGAAGACGTTTCTCTTGCCGGGTAGAGTCAGAAGACCTGCCAATTAGTATGCTATGTTTCCGGCCCCGAGGAGGCCGGAAATATGTTTTCTTTCATGTCATTACCTGCATTATTTATCTGCGGAGCTTTGACTTTGTCTGTCGACACTGCCAAAAATTCACCAGCTGGACAGCGTTGTTATTGGAGCGTCATCGCGTTGCCGAAAAACGTGATGAGCAGTAATGTCGTGCAGATACTCGACCGCAAAAGCTTGAAGTTAGGGCATTGCCGATTTTGCTGATGCCATGCATCGGCTACCCGGGCGTCAGCCTGAAGACTATGGCGGCGCCGGAGGAATGAAAAACGGTGAGCGTCAGGGATTTGGAGCACAACATACCGGGGTGAGTTATGATGGTATCATGCTAAGCGATGGACAAAGCAGATTGATCTGTCGCGTTACTCGCTGACTAATCTGAAAGAAATCTCCCTTTTGGTGGGCGACGATGAGATTTTTGTTCCCGCACGCTACGGAAGTAGGGTCGCGGTACGAATATCAATACTTTGCAACAGCCAGAGGCCCATCGCACAACCACATTCAGAGCTGAACTCGAGCGGAAGTTTCGGCTATGTCAGCCTTTGTCAGCTGGCAACATCGTTTCGCGTCACATTTTACACTCTCTACCCTATTTGAATACCTGCATGCGGACAATAACTATCCCTATACTATTCAGAATGGTATCGAGACCGTGAGTGATCGCCGTACCAACAGCCGCATGAACAGCGGTCATGGCGAAGTAAACTTCCATTCTGAAAAACTAACAACCGGCAGTTGAGCGGCAAAGCGTATTATTACGATAACGACCGCTTGCTGCCGGGTATCGTTAGGTATTACACAATTTGAATCGTGAACGCCTTCACGAACGCACATGCTTTCGGACAGCTCACCTACCAATATGCCGTGAGCAGACTATGGCAACTGAAAATGGAATGCCAAGGTGTGGGCCGGAAGCGTTATGATGGGATTATCCGATGGTATAAACGTACACCCGCTATTGGCAACGTGAATACTATGCCAATATGTGCGTATTATGGCAACCTCGGAAGGGCTGTCGGCCAACTACTCCATTGACTTCAGCCACGCCAATCTCAACAGGTAAGAACCTTTACGGGCCAGCTCTTATCGTAATTCATGGTTGCAGAGTTTGGCTTTCCGCTACAAACAGGGGCGAATACTGGCCACGGCTCGGCTGATGCACTGCTCTATCTCAATGGAATAAAACGTTCGAACCCTCCGATGACATGAAACGGCTGTCTCTTCATTTTCATTATCTTATCGGTTGTTGCCCGACGAACTCTTTTCGTCTCGCCCATCGTATAAGAACATCTTCCGTGCGCCTACCTTCAATGAAAGCTATTATGCCCACTATGGCAGCAGAAGCCCTCAAACCCGAGCTCGACCAATCAGTTGAATCTGGGGTTCACCTACGACAAAACGATTCGCCAAAGTCATTGGACTTTATCGCTGGACAGCTACCTTAATCATATAAACTCGATAAGATTATCGCTATACCTTATAATATGTTTTATCTGGCAAAACATTAACATGGGCAAGGTAAAAATGCAGGGGGATAGACGCCACCGCCTCGTTGGGAATGGCATCTAAGCAGGATTCAGCACGCTGAACATGCATACCAACTATAGCTATCTGCGTTGCGAACCCACCAACAGGCAGTCCGACAACTAGTGGAAAAAGCAGATAGCCTACACGCCGGAGCACTCAGGCAAATATAGCTATAGGTTGGCAGAATCCGTGGATCAACATCACGATGAATGCCAGGCGTGAGCCGCACTTGGGGCAACAAAAACAACCGTACGAAGACGACATCGACATAAAACCACACACGGATATAGGTGCCACACTTTACCGCAGTTTCACCCATTTGGCGGCAATCAGCCACCGCCAGGCTCTGATCTGCAGAATCTTTCAATACGCATGCGAGATTGTGGGTCACTATCCTATGCCCGGGCGTCGGCTTATGCTGACCCTTTGCGTGATTGGAACCACATAAAAGAAATATTCATAACCTATAAAATTATAAACAAAAATGAGAAAATTATTCTTTAGATTAACGATGTTAGCAGCCGTAACGGCTCTTTTTACAGCGTGTGACAACGATGATAACAAACGCGAAGACTCTATACAGGTCTATAGCGAAGGTGCTTTTATCGTAAATAGTGGCAACATGTATAATAAAATCGATGGTTCGTTGATGCCATCAACTATCAAGACTAACTTCAGGCAACGCAAAAGATTTTCAAGACAGTTAACGGCGTGAGCCTGGGCAATACCCGCCTAACGACGGCCTTGTTTATGGTAACAAAATCTATGGCTGTTGATCAGGAAAATACCGTGGAGGTAATCGACAAGACTACTTTCAAGCGCATTAAGCAAATCAAGACGATTGATCTGCTGGGAGCCAACGAGGGTAAGTCGCCTCGTCACGTTGCAGCCAGCAATGGTAAGGTGTATGTTAGCACCTATGGCGGCGTTGTCGCGGCCATCGACACCCTCTCTTTCACGCTTGCTGCCAAATATAAGTGTGGGTAGTGATCCAGAAGGCATGCTGATTATAAATAACAATCTGTTCGTAGTCACTCAATTACGCCAAAGGCGGTGCACATTCCATCGTTAATCTCGACAACGGCAGCGTAACTACTAGAAAGACGTGAAGGGTATCAACAATCCTCAGAGCTTCTTTTGTCGGCAACAACCGCCAGCTCTATGTACTTGACTGGGCCAAGCATACGATGCTAATTTTCACTCCATTGAGCGAAAATAATCTGCGCTGTATAAATGCTGATTTTCGCTACTTCAGAGAAGATTGCTGAAGCCAACTATGTAGCTTCGTTAAAAGGAATCTGGATTATCAATGCCCCTTATGGCAAAGAAGGTCTTATACACTTTATTCTCCGGCTGAAAAATATGAAGAAAGATTGAATTTGACTGATAGTAGAGTATCCCTGTGGCATAAGCGTTGACCCGGTGCGTGGCTATACTTTCATCATGTCGATCCCAAGAGCAAAGACGTAAATTTTGCCGATTATAATTCGGATGGTTATGTATATCAATATGATACCTCGGAAGCAAAATTAAAGATTATAAGACAGGCGTAGGCCCTGTTCGTCTTCTTTGACGTTGGTTATCGTAAGGACAACAAAGTAATACCTTATTTAATATATATATATATGCGAAAATGGTTTTATCTTTCTTTCTCAGCCTCTATCTTCTTTCCTCGTGCAATGGTGGCCGTAACGGCGTCGTTGCCGAGACAGGAGACACTTTGCATTTGCAATTTGCCCGCTTGCTCACCATCGTCAAGCATCCCCGTTATTCACTCGTGACGCTCGCTGACCCGGCATGAGGCCAAAACACTGCACACCCATGTTCTCGTTCCCAGACAGACTCGGCCTCAACCGGCCCTTTTACCCGAAGGAACAGTTGTCTATACTCCCTGTCGAAAAGCAGCGTGGTCTTCTACCACGGTACACTGCGGTTTGCTCTACGACCTGTACGCTGAAGACGCAATTAGCGGCGTATGCGACCGAAATATTCAGATCCCCGACTCTGCAACGGCGGGCGGCTGCTGGCAGCGTGTCCGATTGTGGCAACAGCATGGGAGCCGACATCGAACGGTTGGTGGCTACCAAGCCTCAGGCATTGATTGTTTCACCCACGAAAACTGCGGAGGCTATGACAAAACTGCGCAAGATTGGCATTCCCATTATTGAGGCGGCCGACTATATGGAGGCCACGCCGCTGGGCTGCAGCGAGTGGATGCGCTTCTACGGCATGCTCTATGGCAGGGAAGAAGAGGCACAGGTTATTCGGAGCAGGTGAGTCGCAACCTATCAGGACTATGTGCCCAAGCCTGACAGAGCCGCCATCGCCCTACGGTTTGTCACCGAACGCAAGACTGCGGTGGTGTGTGTATGTACCGGAGGGCGTAGCTTCAGCTGGCTCAATCATCCATGACGCCGGAGCTCGATACGCTCTTTTTCAGCCGACCGGAGCATGGGTTCCTGAGCCCTATCGTTCGAACAAGTACTCGATGGTGCGGACAATCCGACGTGTTGGCTGTATAAATATGGCGACCATCCGCCACTTTAGCTGAACTGCGTGGCTGAATACGATGGCTACACGGCCATGAAAAAGCATTCCGCACGGGTCAGGTTTTATGATGCCGACACCCAATAAGAATCACTATTTTTGAAGAGGCTTCGTTTCATCCTGATTGGGTGCTACAGGACATGATCATGATATTCCATCCCGAGTTGAAACAAGTCCCATTACGTTATTATCATCGGTTAGTGCACAATAGGGACTACGATACGGCATCGCAACGGGGGCAGTCATTCTGTTGCTTTTCATGCTCAACCTACTTGTAGGGCAGCGTCCACATTCCCGCAGATGAGGTTGTTCGCCTGCTGACAGGCCATTCTAGCAGTAATCCGTCGTGGCAGTTTATCGTTCCCACAGTCACGCCTGCCCCAAGCCCTCACTGCCCTATTCAGCGGTGGCGGCACTGGCGCGAGCGGACTTATGCTTCAAACCGCCTTCCGCAATCCACCGGCCGGCCCTGATGTTTTCGGCATTAACAGTGGCGCGGGATTAGGCGTTGCCTCTGCTCGCGTTGGCCATGGGCGGCAGTCTGACGGCCGGCAATATCACCTTCACAGGCTTCATGGCCGTCCTGCTGGCGGCTTTTGCGTGGGTGCCATGCTTGTCACGGCTGTCATCTTCGCATTCTCTTCCATGATGCGCAACAACGTGATGTTGCTCATTGTAGGGCTGATGATCGGCTACTCAACCAATTCCGCCATCTCTCTACTCAACTCTTTGCCACCGAGGAGGGTGTGCTGAAGCTATATGATATGGGGCATGGGTAATTTCAGCAGCGTGTCAATGGCACAAATACCTTTGTTTGCCTCGGTCACGTTGATTGACCATAGCCACCATTCTGCTCGTTAAACCCCTCAATGCCATGTTACTTGGTACGCAGTATGCCGAAAACCTAGGCTTCAACATCAAGCTGACTACGCAACATATTGCTCATTATAACGGGACTGCTCACCGCTGCTGTCACGGCCTTCTGCGGGCCTGTTGCCTCATCGGACTGGCTGTTCTCACACGGCACGCCTGCTGCTGCGAACCGACAACCACCGACTGCTTCTGCCCGGCACCATTCTTTTGCGGTATGGTCGTGGCCTCTACTCTGCAATCTTCATCTGTTCATTACCGGGCCGGCATCATTCCCCCAATGCCGTAACGCCATTAATAGGCGCTCCCGTCAATATTCACGTCTATAGTGCGACGCAAACTAATCCCCAGTGACGAGATAAAAACAGAGCGGTTCATTGCCTTATTCCACATTCATTTATTTACAATCTATTCATACTTCTACAATGAAAATTTACACCTGACATGGTGACGAAGGCCTTACTTCGCTGACACGAGAAAAAGAAGTCTTTAAAGATGATATACGCATAGAGGCTAACGGCATGCTGATGAGCTAAACGCGTCACTCGGCGTTGTGAAAACATCGCTACGTCCATCGGCCGAATCGGCAGCGTATAGAGGCCATTCAGAATATGATCGCGTGCGTCATGGTGCTGTTGCCGGCGCGGCTGGGATAGTTCTGAGCCTTTGGAAATGCTGACCAGACAGCTGGAAGAGGGACATCAACGCCATGCAGACCGACGGCAAATTCTGTTTCGTCGTACCCGGAGAGACGCTTTTGAACGCTTGATACACGTTGCACGCACTAAATGCCGCACGGCTGAGCGCTGCTGTGGGACTATGGCACCAACAATATCCACTGAATACGGCCGTGATGAAGTTCATCAACCGCCCAGCTGACTATCTTTTGTGCTGACACTGAACGTATAAAGGCCTCTTTAAAACGTCAAATAACTGAATTTAAAGCTCATGCGGTTAAATTCAAAGCTAAACCATTAAACTTTTTAAGGCTTATTCTGTCTTCTATTATATATTTGCAACCGCGTGAATGGACTTACTGACAATGGCATAAAGCCCATAAACCTACTGAAAAATAATTAACTCAAAAAGAAACAGATATGAGACAAATTATTCGTAGCCGCTTTGGCCGGCGTTTTTGTTTGTCACGCTGCGCAAGCAAGAAAGATTTAGAGAACTGCCAGAATGAAAACCGTGAGCTGACAGCCAATTATCAGAATGCTAAAAGAAGCGTTGGCCGCTTCAAAAAGCACGTGTCGCTAGTCTGGAAGAGCAGTTGGCTCAACAAGAAAGATTACGCACGCCTGCAGAAGTCACTTGCTGATCAGAGCTTGAGCAACACTAACTCCAACAATATCAATATCTCAAAGCTGGTAGACCAAATCAATGAGAGCAACCAGTATATCCGCCATTTGGTTGAGGTAAAGACCAAGAGCGATTCGCTGAACATGGTGCTTACCAACAACCTGACCTGATCTCTGAGCAAGGAAGAGTTGAAGTTGACGTGACGAAGTGCTGAAAGGTGTTGTCTATATCTCACTGGCTGACAACATGCTCTATAAGAGTGGCAGCTACGAAATCAATGATCGGGCTGAGGAAACACTGGAGCAAGATTGCCAAAATCATCGAGTGGATTACAAAGATTACGACGTGCTGATAGAGGGTAACACCGATAACGTGCCTGTTAATTCAGCCGCGCCAGCATGAAGAATATCCGCAATAACTGGGACTCTAGTCGGCTTTGCGTGCGTCCAGCGTTGTTCAATATCTGCAGAATCGCTATGGTGTAGATCCGAAACGATTGACCGCAGGCGGACGTGGTGAGTACAACCCAATAGCCAGCAACAACACGGAAATGGGCAAACAGCGCAACCGTCGTACGCAAATCATCATACTCAAGCTCGATCAGTTCATGGACTTGATTGATAAAGCACCGGAAGAGAAATAAGAAAAGGATTTTCAAAAGAAATATCACTCTTTACTAATATAAACGGGGATGTACCACACCGATACATCCCCGCTTCTTGTCATTTCTGCGCCAGGCAGTTACTTTGTCTTGGGTTTCTCTTCGGAAACATTAAAGAGTTCCTTGATTCCTCCAATGCTGCCCAGCAGGTTGGTGGCCTCATAAGGCAGGTAAACGGTCTTGGTACGGTCGCCTTCAGCTACCTCCTGCATCATCTGTATATGCTTCTGGGCCAGCAAATAGTTGGCCGATTGGTACTGCTACCTACGGCATCGGTTATCTTCTGAATAGCGATGGCCTCGGCTTCAGCCTTACGGACATGAGCCGTAGCCTCACCTTCGGCATAGAGAATGCCTGCTGCTTGCGGCCCCAGCACGATTGATGGTAGAAGTCTTTTTCACCCTCTGACTGAAGAATAGCGCTCTGCTTCTGACCTTCGCTCGTCAGAATGGTGGCACGCTTGTTACGTCTCGGCCTGCATTTGCTTCTCCATGGCCGACAAAAACGCTTCCGGAGGCGTGATATCTTGTAGTTCCACACGATTCACCTTTGATACCCCACTTATTCGTGGCATCATCCAATACGGCACGCAGCTTTCGTGTTAATGATGTCGCGACTGGTCAGCGTCTGATCCAATTCCATTTTCACCAATGATATTACGAAGCGTGGTCTGTGTCAGTTTCAATAGCGTTGGGCAAGTTGTTGATTTCATAGACAGCCTTGAAAGGATCGACAATCTGGAAATAGAGTAGCGCGTTGATCTGCATTTGAATGTTATCCTTTGGTAATATACATTCCGCCGATCGTCGTACACTTGCTCACGCAGGTCGATATTGCTATGTATAAATATAGCGACCGCTACGCATCGTCACGATTTCTTTGGCCCTATCGATAAACGGAATGATAAGATTGATACCGGGGCGACAAGGTGGCGTAAATACTTCCTGGAGACGTTCGATAATCTTCGTTTCGCTCTGCGGAATAATCACTACGGTTTTCTTGACGAAAATAAGCGCCAGAACAAACCAGAACAATCAGTACATAGTTACAATATCCATGACGAAATTAGTTTAGTGGGTTAAACACGAGCGACGTCACGATAATACTGTCGCGGGAAAATACTGTACTTTCACCTTTACGAATCGTTGTTTCGTCGGTGGTAACGGCTTTCCAAGCATCGCCATCCACCTGCATAGCCGAAACCATTAGGCTCAACAGCTTCAATGACGGGTGCCCTCACGATCTATCAAGGCATCGGCATTACTGAGTCGCCTTTCATGCTGCCCATCGTGCAGACGACGGAGCAACCGAGGGGAATCAGCCAGATGCTCAAGACGGAACACAAGGCCCAAAAACGACAACTTGAACCCAGAACGGTAAGTAGAAAGATGGCGGAAACGGCCGCGCCTAAGGCTCCGATGGCAAAACACGTCACGTAGAAATCGCCCGAACTCAATCCGTATCAGACAAAATGAACATGACAATGGTCCACACAGCCATAGATGGGGAGATGAAATATTCTACCATAATATTATAATTAGGGTTAAACTATCTGCGCTTAAACCTGTTGCTTGGCGCTACCGTTCTTCTTTATTCCGGTGTCGGGAACCGAAAACCGCGAATCGGCATAGCCCGAAGCCTGATAATACTGTCGAGCCTTTGGGCAACAGTGCCTGAATGGCTGCAATCACGCTTAGCGTCGGAAGGTGGTCGCTGAACATATCATTCTGGTTTCCGCCACCACCTTCGCCGCCATACGCTGCCCGGAAAGGAACAGCAACGGCAGGATCATATCCGGCCATGGCGGCGAAAAATCAAAACCGATGTGATCGGCTTCGGTTTCATCGTCACGGCTATACTTCAGATTGGCAAAACTGAAGCCCTGCTGCGCAATGGCCGTTACAATGGCAGCGGTGTTCTGTCCGGCCACTTGCCCCTAACACAGCACCACCAATCTGCGTAGCATATTGTTGACGAAATCTTCTGACATCTGCCCGGCACTGTGGCTTTAGCCACGGCGTGAGCTATTTCATGTCCTAACACGATGGCCAGCGAAGCCTGTTTTTGCGTGATGGGCAACAAACCTTCGAAAACCACTATTTTACCACCGGGCATACAAAAAGGCATTAACCTGTTTATCAGCTGTGCGGATTGAACTCCCACTGGAAGTTTTGTAGCTCAAGTCATGCCGTTATTCCGTAGATAAGCCTCAACGGCAGAGGCCAATCGCCGCCTACACGCTGAACCATGGCTTCGTTGACAACATCGGTAGAGCGCTTGGCACTCCGCAGTATACTATATATTCCTGATTGCTGAGGCTTAATATCGCGGCGTCCGACACCAATAAATTGTGTTTGCGACCTGTAATGGGTACGACAGATGTTGTTCCGCAGGCCGACATCAACAGAACCAAGCGACTAATGTAAATACTGAAACTTGACTTTTTCATTGCGAATTTAAATGTATACACTTTCAAATCACTATGCATTTCCATAGGATTCTTAAACATGACAAAGATAATAAAATATTACAAGAAGCCAAACTAAATTGCCATGGTTTTTCTAAACGTTTTGCAGGTTCGGCAATCTAACGACTTGCAACCCATCATCTCGCCCCCACCCACACTGCCTAATGGCTACATGCTTAATGGAATAATCCGGTACAACGGCACACAGCTGACAAGCTGAAATGTAAAGATGTATTGCCTGAAAAACGCTCGTCGGAATACGACCATCTAGAAAGAAACAAGATGAAAAACGATGGATTCAGACGACAAAAACAGCTCCGGACGAGCCTTTTCATACATCGAGTGGCAAAAAGCTATGCTTTTAGCGTGTAAAAGGGCTGCTTTCACATTGCAAAAGCATAGCTTTGATTGCATGAAAGTGGCCCTTTTACACGCTAAAAAGCATAGCAATGAGAAAGACAAAGCACAGGCACGACTGGATCAAAACACAAAAACTCACTGATTATCAACGAATTAAAAACACGCTCAAAATTCGCGTATTTTGAAGCCGAAAAACTTTTGGATCGGAGAAAGTCACAGAATAATAGGCTTTTGTAAAGATAATTCAGACACGATACCAAGCACACTCCGACTCGCTAAACACGGCTCATGACACGCAATATAAGAAAGGTTAGGAATGAAAAAGGCTGCAAGTCAAATAACGACCTACAGCCTTTCGGTGTATTCTCTCTTATAATACTTCTTCTTATCTCAAACCGCGATTGTTCATCGTTGCATTCAACAACATAACATATTTGCGATATTGATCATTGCCCAAAACATAGCGCATGTACTTCAAATCTTTTTGCAACGGCCTTGTCCACAAACTGTGCCTGCTCTTCTTTAGAAGCATTGGCCGCGTTCATCATTTCTACGCAGAATGTGCTGTGAATATCCTTAACACTTTCCGAGCTGATCAGCTGACAGATTGAGCGCGTTAGCCAAGCTTTTCTATAGTTCACTCGCATATCGTAAGCAGCTGTTACGTTTTGTATTCTTTGCATTCTCGTTAGCGGCAAAAAGCCATAGTCATGGTCATCAAAGCCACCAGTGTCATCATCATTTTCTTCATAATCTTTTTACCTTTTTGTTTCGAGGGGCATACTTTCTCGTGAACCATTCCCCTGTCACCTATTATTAATTATCCTATAGTCTCCGACTGAAGACAATGCAAAAGTACAATGAAGTTGACAAATTAGCAAAGCGTTTTGAGTGGATTGTTTCGCGCAAACAGTATGAATTTTTGACATAAATCAAAAGAAATATATAACAAATCAAAAGAAAAATCAACTGATAATATACGAATTAATAAGCACATAAAACAGTAGACTTCCGATTTTTGCAACACCAAACCACAAGTCATGACGAAACCGAGCAACAAATTAGCTTTTTATATTCCAGCTAATTACACTATCTTTGCAAAACGATTAATCAGGGTATTCTTTATAGATATGGAAAATACATGTATATCGCTGCTATATCAACTTTATGACGTGAACGAAGGTAAGGAACGAACTATTGGAAGAAACCACCGAAGATCATGCTTTCGACTTCATCAAGCGGAATGGGTATTGCGCTCAAGCATTTGAAAACCAGCTGGTCGGACTGAAAGAAGGTGATACGTTTGATTTCACCATCGCCCTGCCGAGGCTTATGGCGAGTATTACGCCGATCATGTAGCGGATTTGGAGAAGTCGGTTTTACCCGCAACGGTAAATTCGATGACGAATATATTTTATGTAGGTGCCATCGTTCCATTTGCAGAATGAGGGAAGGCGAGCGCCAACGGGCACGTGTGGAAATTACCGACACAACGGTGAAAAGTGTTTTCAACCACCCGTTAGCGGGCAAAACGCTCCACTTCAAAGGCGAAATCAAAAGATTCATGAGGCAACGACCGAAGAAATGGCAGCCTATGTAAGCGCAATGTCACATGGTTGCGGCGGTGGTTGTGGAAACTGCGGCGGCGATTGCTGGCGGCGAAGACAACTGCCAGTGGCGCTGTAGCAACACGAAAAACCATTAATAGGAAAAAGAGAAGCTATGCGCAATACTTTTGATAATCTATTCACGCTAACATCACTTTGGAGAAAGCAGGAACAGCTGTGGGCGGCGTTGTCGACAGCATGCCGGCAGGGGTCGAAATTGACCTTGATTTCATCCAAAAGGAACTGAACCGACGGCGTCGGGACAAAACAAACTGACGACTAGCCGGAAGAACCGGATGCAGGTGGAACTCCTCAGCGGCGTGTTTGAAGGTAAAGTCGACGAGGCGCTCCCATCGGCTTTATCGTCAAAAATACCAATCAGCATAGCAAGGATTATGATAATATGCGTGAACTTTTCAGGCCGTCGCACGCAGATTACACGTATTTTAAGAAGTTCGGAATCAGAGATCACAGAGGGGCGGACGGTCGTCAGCCAGAATCACGATAGCCAGATGCGTAGGAGGAGCACTGGCTAAGTTGGCTCTGCGGCAGTTAGGGATCGAAATTAAGGCCTACACATCTGGGTTGGACCTATCAAACTCGAAAAGATTACCGGAAATATGACCTCGATCTCATCGAACAAAACGGCGCGTAAGATGTCCGGATAAAGAAAAAGCCGCCGAAATGGAAGCCCTCATCGACGAAGTAAAGACGGCGGGCGATACAATAGGAAACTAATAACGAGCATCATCAAAGGCTCCGTGGGACTGGGTGAACCGGAATTTAATAAACTTCATGCCCAGTTGGGAGCGGCAATGCTTGGAATCAATGCAGCCAAAGGTTTGAATATGGCGAAGGATTTGATAACATGACGCACAGGGGCAGTGAACAAAACGACGTTATGACCACAAACGGCTCTCTGCTTGGCTGTCGAACCACAGCGGAGGCATACAAGGCGGCATCAGCAATGGGCAGGATATCTACTTCAGAGTGGCTTTCAAAACCGGTAGCAACCATTTTACAGCCACAGAACACGGTAGATATTGAGGGCCAAAGTACGACGTTCAAGGCGGACGCCACGATCCCTGCGTTTTGCCAAGAGCTGTGCCCATGTAGAAGCTATGGCAGCGATGGTTATCTTGGATCTTATCTCCTTAATCAAACTATTAGGGTTGTGAAAAACAAATAATAGGCTTGGTAAAGAGCTACTGTTTCAAATAATTAGAATCGTTTGTAACTTTGCAAATAACCATACGGCATTTGCGAAAAACCTAAACCATTGAGAGTTTAGCTTAGTTTTATATGAGATGAAGGTCATAATGCAACTCCCTCTATCCATTTCTAAGATATAACACTATAATCTCGCGGACATCATCTACGCCATGACTATCAAGCCATGCGTCCATCTCGCGGATAACCTTGATAGTAACAGACGGATCAATGAAGTTGGCCGTCCGATTTCGATGGCCGTAGCCACACTCATAAATTCGAGCGCGTCGGTAGCGTTTTGAAATGCCTCCCAAAACCCTATCACAGGAATCTTCACCGCATGCGCAACATCGTAGACCATGCGAAGCGCCACGGGCTTAACTGCCGGTCCGCTGGAGGCCACCGGTGCCGAATGCTCAACATCGGCTGATGCTTTTCAATATCGACCGCCATACCCATCGGCGTATTAATCAATGACACCTATCGGCCCTTCTGCGCTCACAGGCACGCGCGATGTCAGCTATATTCGTCACGTTAGGCGACAATTTAACAATCAACGTCTTGGGATCAAACCTTGCGCACGGCATTGACGACACTCGCGGCACCCTGACTGTGACGCCAAAAAGCCATGCCGTCCTTGACATTGGGGCAACTGATATTGAGTTCAATGGCGGAATGTGCTCCAAAGTTGCAATCTGCTCGGCACAAGCGCATAATTCTCAGGACTGCTTCCACTGACATTGACAATCATATTTGTCTGAATATCTTTAATCTGTGGGTAAATGGACTCGCAGAAATACGCTACACCCTTGTTTTTGCAGACCGACACACTAAGCATTCCCATAGGAGTTTCGGCCATACATGATAATCATTGCCCCTCACGAGGGGCAAGAGTAGTTCCTTTACGATAATGCACCAAGCTCATCTAAAGGCACAAAGTCGTGCAAACTCTAGCCCATAACCAAACGTTCCTGAAGCGGTCAACACAGGATTCTTCAAACGCAAATCCTTTATATCTACATTCAGACGTGCCATAATAAATCTTTTACGTTAAAAACAGGGCCTTCCGTGCATACACACAGATTGCCTTCAACTGTTTCTCTATCTGCAGACAGAGGCATGCACCTACGCCGCATGCCATCTTGTTCTCTAATGAAGCTCGCAGAAAAATGTCCTTTTCGAGCGCATAGCGTGCCACGCTGACCATCATTGGCTTTAGGACCACCAGGTACTGAAATCTGGTCAAAAATGCTCTGTTTGAAGCACGGAATGGTTGGTACGTCAAAGCCCTTTTTCGCCTTGACTGCCGTCTTCTGTTGTCACGCACACGCGCCCGTACTTAATAAATAAATCCAATTCCAACAAATCTTTTAGAAGACCGCGCACCCAACAAGAATGTCACATGATGGTGGGCCTCCTGAAAGCGCTTTGCCAAAAGTAAAGCAGAAAGTGCGACACCGACTCCACCGCCTACCAGCAACACACGCGAAGAGGGATGGGAAGGCATGGTAAAAGCCATTGCCCAATGGGGAACACACAACTAATCGTATCACCAGGCAACAGACTGCTCAAACGACGGGTGCCTTTCACCTACAGCCGCTATAAGAAGCCACAGCTCATTGGCAGCAACATCGACAAAATTAATAGAAATAGGACGGCGTAGAAAGGTTGTTGAAGAATGTTCAACGAGCAACTCCACAAACTGACCGGGCACCATTGGCGGTAAAGGTCTCATGTAGAAGGTTTCAAAACTCACATGCGTTGCGCTCAGCCTCTCTACAGATGAAATCTTAAGATCAAGGTTGTACTTTTTCATTATGCTATCTTTAGATGTAACAAAGATAATCTAAAAAGCGTGGAATGACAGGGCGCGACTATTCTTACTTCTTGGGCACGAAAGTTTCCCAAGTCTGATCATCATAAAAGATACGAATCTCAGTAATTTGACGCATCTTTTTGTCAATTTCTTTCACAATAATTTTTGAGATTGTTGAGCAGTAGAAGCAGACCCTCTTTGAGCGATGCCTGATCAAAAAGCGAGGGTGGAGTGAGCCTGCGACGTACTTCCAAAATCGATAAGCTGTGATTCTGTAGATGAGTGCGTATCATTTCTGCGCCGTTTCGTCTGTCTTGTCTTTCGTAATATACATGTCACCAGATCCAAACATCAACCAATCGGTTGAGATGGAAGGAATCTTATTTTTGATTGCTTCACGATATTGATAGTCGGTTTGGTCCGTCCGGTGAAGATGCTACTAAGCGAAGCGAGATGACATTCCTATGAACTGAGCGGAAGGTCTGTTGGTTCATGTGAGAGCCTTCCATGATCTGTCTAATTTATCTTTCATAAGCCAAAAGTAATAAAATAGGGGCGTAATACGCCTCTCTTGTTGATTTTACAAAGGTAAAAGGAAAAGAATTACATACGCAAATATTTTCCGTTGCGTTTGTAGATGTATAATATCGATATCTATTTTTAGATACACAAAATCAAAAGAAGCAAATCTGTTAACGTATGATTTTTGGTTTGTAAAACGTAAATACCAACGACTAAAAAGAAGGCAAAATTACATGTTTTAAAACAAATAGATAAATAACTGGTTATTATATAGTTATGATATATACAATCTTGCGCTTATAGCCTACCACTGCGCACAATGTGCTTTTATGCATAAAAAGTAGGTGTTTAGATTTGAAAAATACATATAATACATTGGTTATTAGCATTTTATAATGATACTTGTCGTACGAATATACATTCGTATAGGATTTCAAATGCGTTGTTTAAAACAACAAATTAAGAGTTGTAAAATACAAAATATCTCAACAATTGTGCAAGGCATATCTTCCTATGTTGTTGCTTTTGTAAAATTCAAGATTCTAAAATGACCATATCTTATACACTTTTAAATGCAAAAGAAAGCTAACGCTAAATTTCCAACCGTTCGAAAATCGCTGAAAATTGAAATGCTTTGAAGAATTCTGAACAAAGGAGTTGAGTTTGTTTGAAATAATCACAAATTCTGCATAGGCTGAGACCTAACTGCCTGAAAACTATGGGCAATTAGCCAGTGCCCTTTGTGGGGCACTCATTCTAACTAAAAATAGAGAAAAAGTAGCTTAATTTTAATGGAAAATGAAAGAAAAGCTCTTTCATCAACTCTCCGGGGGCCAGTATTTGGGTTATAATACCTTACCCATTGCATCCATCTCTCAATTTTTAGAAATTATCTGCATCGTTTTACGCCAGAATAATTTCTCATTCCTATCATATAATCCTCAGCAGCCCATGCTGATCACAATCAAGGAACTGAGCAACGCTATTTTTCATTATTTCTTTGAGGAGCATAATAGGCTATCATCAGATTTTTCCGAAATAGAAGAAAGATCAATGGAAGAAAAGCATAAATGGGAACCAGCCTTGAGTTATTGTCAAAATATTTTTCATAATTTGATTCGCTTTAAAAATATCCCGGTTGATGACCGCATTTTTAAATTCGAACGCATTGGAAATCTTTACTTACCCCAACTTCACGTTCAACAATCTCAGGCGTAAAGCGCGTTTATTGTTTTCGGGAAGAGAAATCAGAACCTTATCGAGTTCCGACGTCAACCGGTTCAAAGTCGGCCCCGATATGATCGGCCATCATTTTGAGCAGCCTTGGGGTCTATCGTCACTTGCCGCTGCTGAAGATAGGAATTATAAAAACCCGGCAGTTCCCTATCATATAGGTTTTTGCTTTCAAAATAACTCTCCGACCTGTTCAGCCTTAGAAAGGAGCTTTTTGGCGATCAATCGTGCCATTTTATGACACAGAACTAAAACCGTTGTATTAACGGGCGTTCAAAATACTTTTCCAAAGCCTCAGTAGACTTCAAATTCTGTGCTTCTTTCACAATCACAACTGTATTCAGCCATCATGGGATAGCCTTTTGACAGGTCAGCAATCTGAACAGCAGTCATGTCAGAGCCAAAAACAATCGACTGGTTGAAGTCGCGCTCTTCAGGTTGCAATATATTTTCCGCGATAAATCTGATGTATCTTATGCAATATAATAAGACTCTTCACCCCATTAATATATAAATAGGTGAAAACTTTCTTGCTTTCAGATCTCTCATTATAAGATCGTAGACGGCACTACTTTCTTCTCTGCCATTACTGTGCTAACATTTTTAATTTGACTGAGCTGCAATATCATGTCGTATCTTTGCGCAGATATCTTGGCTCTTGCAAAGATAGCGTAGGAAAAGGAAGACAAAAACAAAGAAATGAATCGTTTAAACTTACCAAGCTTTTAACGCGAAACTATCCGGTACAAAGGAGAAGCCTAAAATATTTGATATTTTTAAAGACGGCATGGCCTTGACACCCGAAGAATGGGTCAGACAACACTTTTTATCCACTACCTTATTAATTATAAGGCTATCCTCAGGCTCTCATGGCAAACGAGAGTGCAACTCAAAGTCGGCACCAAACAGCTTAGAGCAGACAGCGTTTTGTATGATTTACGGTTAAAGCCTCAACTCATTATCAATACAGCTTCCTCCATACCCAGCCCATGCACACAGAAGGTTTTTGACCAAAGCTTTCGCGTACAACACGCAACTTCATGTAGACATCTATCTGATGGTTTCAAACGGCATGAACCATTATTGCTGCAAAATAGATTACGAACAGCACAACTACATTTTCCTGCCGAACATTCAGAATATCATCAATTATAACTTAGCGGAAAACCTTTTTGTTTTCCCAGCCAATACAGATATAACAGATATTTCGATGATTGATTACACGATCCTCCCCTATCAAAAATCATAATAACAATTTATACATAAGAGTAAAACGATGAAAAAGATTTTGTATATTTTGTGGAGCCCGCCCCAACTTTTATGAAGGTTGCTCCCCTCATCAGGGCCATCAAAAGTTATAGCAACGAAGGTCATGCACAGCTTATTCGCTTTAGTATGCAGGGAGCCGAAGACGACCCAAACACTCGAAGAATCTCTGTTCACGGACTTACGAAATAGACGCCCGACACCTTTTTGGGCGTGGTTTGTGAGAACCGAATGAACCGACAGGCCAAGTTATCCATAATTCGAGAACTATGCTTCAGACCCATCCTGCCCAAAACTGTTGTAGTGAGACGATTTGGCCAGCACAATGGCTGCGGCTATTGTCACTAAAAGCTAAAGGTATCACCTTGGCACACATCGCAGCCCGGAACACGCAGCTTCGACATCAATATGCCCAAAGAAATCAACCGACTGGTTATCGATGGGCGGTGAGTGACATTCTTTTTACCGCAGGCATCAGCAACAACAACAGCTAGCCAGTAAAGCTGGAACAGAATTATCGAAAGTGCTTTTATGGTGGGCAATATACTGATCGATAATTTTAAGATTGTAATCATCAGCGCATCGCAGCACAACTCGCTTCCTCCTGAGATAAACGCCCCTGACACGCAGAAACAGCCTCTTCCCTATCTCATTTTCAGCACCAATCGCAAGGCACTGATTGCGGACAAAAACAACTTACGCCAAATGATCGGAGCGATTGACGGCGTGGCAAAAGAATTTGGAGTACCGGTGTTTGCCCCGCTGCGTAACGAAGCGCTTCAAACCGTTCAGTCGATGTTAGACCCAACGAGTGCCCATCAAACCAATCGAACCACTATCCTATCTCGCTTTCAGCAAACTAACGTCACAGGCTACCGGCATCATCACCGATAGTGGAAACGTAGCAGAAGAAGCCAGTTTCAACGGCGTTCCGTGTATCACGCTGAACAGCTATACAGAACATATCGAAACCGTAACGGTAGGGAAGTAATGTTCTGGTTGGCGAGAATGCGGAAGTCTTAGCGCAATCACTCCGCGACATGTTGGCCGGTCAATGGAAGAAATGTGGCATCCTGATCGTTGGGACGGCAGAAGCGCCGAAAGAATCCTTCACATTCTTGTCGAAGCATAGAATGAAATGTGTGTGCGTTAACAATCTTACTTTATTTTTGAACCACGTATCCTTTTTATTATGTTTGCAGTGATAAGGGGAGACTATACAAAGGAAAAAGGCATTTTATCCATCGTCATAGGATAATTCTTTTCAGTATCAAAGATATTTCAATAGTCATCTTTCCCTATCATCCTGCAACGACCCGCGTATAGAAATCGAGAGATTTGACGATTATCTATCACGATTTCATATTTTTCCGTTTATATAGGAGTTAATATGCTTGTGTAAAGCGGTAATTAATCTCCATCTTTCATCTCTTTAAGAGTAATAATTTATTTTTCGTTATTTTCAATTTTAGCTTTCAAGCGATTCAATAGGGTTCTTTCCTATGGTAAAGGAGAATTTCAGGAGATTCGACAGGTTAAAAACCTGAGTAAGCAAGAGGATGTGTCAACCAATGTACGCATCCTCTCAGCAAAGCTAATGCTATTAATGTCGATCCCGCTAAAGATTGACGTTTCAAAAGGTGCTGAAGAAAAAGAAATCACCCCACTTCATTGAGTACACAAAAACGAAGAAGGCTATTCGCGGTAGCGGGATTGCGCGAAAAGAGGGCAGGCGAAACGTGAAAAATCATATCCTACGGCTCACACCACGCTATTTACAAACACGGAAATTGTACTTTGACAAATGCGGTTAGCCGTCATGCATACCAACGTAGACCTGACTCATTGCGTTCAACATTAGCAATCAAGCATTACTTACGTGAGTTCGGTATAAGAATTAGACGGAAATATTCCGTTTTCTTGTTGATTATAATCATATTAAGTTATTATCAGTTAATCCTAAAACTTGATCAGATAAAAATAGGCTTTACTATAGCCCTTCCCTGGGGAGATAAATACTCAAATTACAAGATAATTTCTTTTTTTCTTCGGTTTAGGAATTTATAAATGCCTTATAGATAATACATTGGCGTAATTTCTTATATCGAACTCACGTTAAAATTTGTCTTTTAAATTAAAGTACAGACCTGTTTCGTAGCTTCATGCTATGAATGTTTAGTTTACGAGTTCTATTATACACTTTCTAATCTTCATTTATCGAATGCTCCCAACACTCTAATATCATGGATTATAGTAGGGTAATATATGTTTTTAACCTCGTAATCAATGACTACTTGCTTAACTTTATCCCTCCCATATAGCTCTTGATAAATGAGGGTTGGGTCATATCTGAAAAACCTTCTTTATTGTAAAAATCACCATGATAAAAACTCTTTTTCTTGTCAGAATAAAGACATTCTTTGCTCTCTTCCTGCATTATTTTTCTTTGAAGAAATAATTTGGGAGGAGCTTGCTCATAGGAAAACATCAAATACTTAGGGTTATTCTCATTAGTTTTTCCAAAACATTTATCATACCAAATTTCAACATTACGAGGCTCTGTACCAAAAATGCATTTTATCTCCCTTTGCATCTCAGAAAATATGTTTCTTTTGTTAAGATCATCCAAGATACTTTTCCTTCACATCATAAGAGCCAAATAATTTGAGAAACAACATTTCTTATTTCCCAACTCTCACATCCTGCGCTCAGGGACTCTGATTATAATTTTATAGCTTTTACCGTTAGCATTCACTAAAATTTGAGATATAACCCACATGTTGAGGGATAATGTAGTGAAATCCATCGCCTTTTCTTTCAATGGTTAAAACACTATTATCTTTCACTTGTATTTGTGATTCATCCAACTTGATTTACCAATAATGTGCTCAATAGTTGTTACCTGTCCCTATCGAACTCAACAGAATATTGGACATTAAAAATATTACTCTCAGGTTCACTATCTTCCGCTGCATGAAATTAACGATAATATAGCCAAGAATCCTGTAATTAATATACTTGTCAACGGAAGGTTTGCTCTTAATATTGAGCAAAGGTTCCTAATGATTAATATTTTTATTCATCTCGCATTGTATTTAGTTTATTATTTTGCTACATAGAGACAGTATAAAGATACGCGAGTTCGGGTTAATAAAGTCCTTTAAAAGTTGACAATCTCGTTAGTTTTTGCAACTTTATAATTGATAATCAATAACTTACAAATCAACTAAGCGATGATTACTAAAAGACAAAGTTATAGAAATTTTCTATATTATCGACGAATTCAACAAGAATTTTTAATGCCGAACTTGATGAAAATCTGTTTTTACCATCGTTTGATGCTACCGGCAGACGTTATCGTAACCGCAAAGGTCAAATGTCAGAAAGTGAAATAATGACTATTATGATATGCTATCATTTCGGTACATACCGGAGACTTTCAAGAATTATTATATTCACTATATCAAAGATTATCTGAAGCGTGATTTTCCCACAGCCGTATCCTACAATCGGTGCGTGGAACTCATGCCCCGTGTGTTCTTTAAGATGATGTTATTCATGAGCTCTCATGCCTTCGGCAAATGTATTGGTATTACGTTCGTTGACAGTACGATGATTCCTGTATGTCACAATGTAAGACGGTATTTCAACAAGGTCTTTTTCCGGTCTTGCCAAAGGGTGGCAAAGGGTACTCATGGGTTGGTGCCATGGATTCAAGCTGCATCTGCTTTGCAATGATTCAGGGAAGTGATAACATTCTGTCTTACAGGAGCAAATGTAGATGATAGGGACAGTAGCGTATGGACAGTATTTGCAAAGGTACTCTATGGAAAGGTATTTGCTGACAGAGGATACATCAAACAGGAGCTCTTCGAGAATCTATTCAGTCAGGTATCCAACTCGTCCATGGACTTAAAGCAAGAATGAAGAATAAACTTATGCCTATGTGGGACAAGATGATGCTGAGAAAAAGATATATCAGCGAGTGCATCAATGAACTTCTAAGAACAAAGCGAACATCGTACACTCACGACACCAATCGATACATAATTTTTATTATGAACTTATGTTCTGCCCTTACTACATATTGCTTTTTGAGAATAAGCCGGAGGCACTGCCTGTATATGTAGAAAAATCAAGGCAGTTAGAACTATTTTCATACTAAGCTTATCCCGAACTCGCGTATTACTTAGCGCCCGATAGCCTGACAGGGAGTTTTTACGCTGCGACAGAAAGCAAATACAGAAACGAAACGTGATGAATCATGGTCTTTCGGCTCACGCCACACTATTTACAAAATATTGACTCTCGAAAGCACCGAAATATCTTTACAAAAGTCTGAAAAGTGGCATTATTTCAAAACAATCAGACTTTTGTCGGAAATAAGCAAATCTACGACGACTTTTGTATTTAACTCATAATCAATCGATTACTAAAAGCACTGCTTTATTGTCCCCCATACAGCCTCATCAAAGCATAGCTTTTACCACCTCATAGTGGCTCTTTTACCCGCTAAAAGCTATGCTTTGACACGCTAAAAGCATAACTTTGGCAAGGTGAAAGCATAGTTTTGGGCCATCAAAACATAAAAATCGGGCATCGTAAGGACATTTTGAGCCGGGAAATGACATGAAAGAAAGCTGAAATCACGCTATTTGAACCATTTTTCGAGCGCTTTTTGGGTAATATTTTTATACAAAAGGCTAACAAATCTGATTGAATTTTGCTACCTGACATAGCAATTCACCCGATAAATCTCGGAGATTTATCGGGTGAATTCAGTCTTTTCTAAGCCAAAGTTAGCCCATGGGGAAAAAGTCCATATAGGTCGCTGTCTATCTGATCTGTTATCTTGCTGAAATCGGAGGGGCTACTTTCAAAACTTTGTCGTGTCGCCATCTACAATCAGCAAATTGGCCTTTATAACCGCTTTATCCAGTCTTCTATGAGCGTTTGTTTAAGCCTGTGAGGTAGTCGATTCGGATAGATTTTTTCGAAATCGCGGCCACGCTTCTGAATCTGCGAAACCAGATTGGGAATCGTCGAACGGATATAAATCATCAGGTCGGGCAACTTCACCAGCGACATCATCAGGTTGAACAAATCGGTGTAATTATCAAAATCGCGGTCGCTCATCATCCCCATATCGTGCAGATTAGGGGCAAAGATGCAGGCATCCTCAAAGATGGTGCGGTCTTGAATGATGGTATCCGTGCATTTGGATATCTCTACCACCTCTTTGAAGCGCTTGTTTAGGAAATAAACTTGCAGATTGAATGACCACCGAGACATGTCGGCATAGAAGTCGTCTAAGTAAGGATTATTGTCGACGGGCTCAAACGAGGAATCCACCCGTATCTTTTTAGCCAGCATTTTCGTAAGCGTTGTCTTACCGCTGCCTATGTTTCCTAGCGATTGCGATATGCATGATTCTTTATAAAAATAAAAATTGTTTGCTGAAATCGTGTTATTTGAAGAGGCTGAAGAGATTCTGGTCTCATCTGATCGATGATATACGCGAAGTCTTTTTGCTCGTGTTGAAAATCCATATTGTCAACGTCTATAATGAGTTTTGGGCCCTCATACTTGTCATAAATAAACTCATTATAGCGTGTATTCAAGTTTTCAAGATAGTCAATGGGCATGGTTTGCTCGTAGTCGCGGCCGCGTTTCTGAATATTCTGTACCAAATGGGGCACCTCGGCCTTCTAGATAAATCATCAGATCAGGGTACTTCACGATGGTCATCATCTGCTCAAACAGTTCCATATAGGGTATCAAAATCACGGTCGGAAAGATTGCCCATCGCCTTGTTGTTGGCCGTAAAGACATAAAACGCCCCTCGTAGATGGTGCGGTCTTGAATAATGGTTTTTCTCAGATTGGGCTATTTCCAACAAATCGCGAAAAACGCTGTTTCAGGAAATAGATTTCCAAATTGAACGACCATCGGGGAATATCCTTGTAATAGTCTTCAAGATAGGGATTATAGTCAACGGGCTCAAAACAGGCTTCCCATCCATAATGCTTGGCCAGCATAGTGGTAGCGTTGTTTTGCCACTGCCTATATTCCCCGCTACTGCAATATGCATTTTATTTGGTATTATTATTTTCTCTACAAAGGTAATGTAAAGAGCGTGAGACAACAAAACTATATTGCTTTTTGCCGTTTTGCCGAGCAATGGCTTGTCCCACGCCTTCTACCCTTCCACAAATGAAGTCATTTAAGTCAAGCGACAGAGCTAAAGGCTAGGTTTCGCCGGATATTCAGTTGCTCAAAGATAGCATGCTGTCATCACGAACAAGCATGACGCACATACGACAGAAACACGAAAAACCGAAACGGAGATTTGAAAACGATTGGCTGAAAGGTCCTTATTCAACTTCTATATTTTTAAAGTTTGCAAATATCATCGGCAAAAACAGAAAATACCTGTATTTTTGTCTGCGCAGAACATGGCTAAAATGCTTTACAAGCAACTGACAGCCAACTCATTAACAAACATAAACTACGAGATTATCAATCTCTATGAACGCTCTCAACACGAACCCACGTATGAATAAATTATTTTCTAACCTTAGCTTTTTCTTCTATGTCTTAACCATAAAAGTGTGGCAATATATCACAGACGCATCAAACCGACGATAAACTTATTTCATCCAATTGGAGAAATATCAGAACTGGCGCGTGGAAATTAGTTTTTCTCGAAGATTGTGCTATTTATGACGCGCAATTCTGGAAATACAAAGGAAACATTAAGAAGGGCAACACCCATAAACTTGTGCTGAGCAACGGCAAAAAAGGATCTTGTCGTATTAGTAGGCAAACAGAAGAACGGAATCACGAAAAATAACGATCGACAAAGGTGAGCCCGCCTTATGCGAACCTTCTCTACGACACGTTACCTCCCCGACTATCCTATCAAAGACGAGACTCCACTTACAGATGTTGGTTATAACAAGATGGACAGCCGTAGTAGTAGGTTGGCTTAGGAACATGCCCCGGAAAGAATGGGATAAAAAGGCCGTGAGTTTGATGTTACCGTTCCAGGAATATGACGATGAAGATAGTTTTTTATTCGTGCAAAATGGACTCGACGGGACGTTTCTCATTAAAATACCACTTCTGAATAGTTGCCAAGCTCTCTTAGACTGGAAACGATCCATCAATAGAAAGTGTATTGGAACCCGGAAGGACCTATTTTATATATCACGACTTTAAAACAGGTGACAAATGGATTATGGGGAAAGACGCCCGCTTACAGAACGAAATACTGGTATCTGCAACCGTCGAACCATTTGCTGGAAAAAGAGATAACGAAGACGCGGACGTGTTCTTGGAACGAACTATAAAACAAAAAGGCACACATAGAAAAAGGGTATGAGACCCATCTACAGCAACATCCTAATCTGTCTGCTAAATTTTAAAGAATACTTCCAAAAAGAACCTACGGATAAGAGAGAAGCCTTTTACATTAGGCCAGTCGAGCTATGCTTCGCCGGTTTTCAATTGGCACAAAATATAAAAAGATTATCTATACCATCATCATTGGAAACAACCGGTAAAGCCCTACATCTTGACAGATTTATATGAAACCTTCTTTCATGATGTTTATCCGTTCTTTCGAACCTTTTGCATCTGAAACCGATATTCGAGAAGCCGTGAAACTATACCAAATAGAGCTGACAGATGAAGAAAAGGAGACGCTTAAAAATGGATGTTGCCCAAGAAGAATTAATAAAACTCTGGGAAAAGCGACTACGGACGAAGAACGGGCAGAAATATACAAACAAAACAAAATGAAATATGCTGGATGTATGGAAAGCATTTACCAAGCTATATCAAGCATATAAGCAACAAACCATCACTACATTCTATTTCAATAAAATAAAAACGACAGACATATTTTAGACTCATTAGGCTGTGATGAAAGTTTAAGAAGTCTGGCTCGCCAATATTATCAAAGCCATCAACACCTCGTGCCACTCGCTGTCCGATTTTCTGTTACAAACTTTGGACAAAGACGTGCAGCTACCTATTCTTAAAGAGTTGGTTCTACAAGCGCACAATAAATGTAAACCTTGAAACCGGGCAGCCCGACTCATTCACAAAGTATTCAATCCAATCAGAATGTAGCAAAACATCAACGATGGTGAGGCCCTATTAAGAAAAATAACTGAACCTTATCGCGGGCACTATATCCTTCTCGATGATATGGGGGCACTTGGTGTCGTCCGTGCAAAAGCAGCTCTTGCACATGCACGAACTCTATGAGGCATTGGCACCATACGATATGATTTATCTATATCCTGGCAACTCACAGCCCAGAGGATTCTTGGAAAAATGTTATTAAAGAATATAAATTGACTGGCGACAACTGTGTCATTACAATCTGCCGCAGAATCAGCAAGCAGCTATTGAGAGTTTTCTAGTAAAATCTTTTCCTACCTATAAGTTAATCGACCAGAGGGAACGTCCTCGATGTAAACGTTGACGCACGCAATATTGAGAGTATTAAGAACTTAATGAAAACTCTAAAGAACAGTAACAAAAACAATACATGCAGAAAATTATATACTTATTTTGCCTTATCTTCTGTCTCAATTGTGATCTGCTCAAGAGATATGTCACATTACAGTTGAATATGCCAATTTGGAGGACACTTTTGATTAGTGAACACCACAGGAATGTATGCAGGACGCGAGAAGACACTGTATTAACAAACAATGGAAAATTTTGTTATGATATGGTGTTAAAGGCTCCTGCAATAATGAATATCTGTACTCACCTGCGGCAATAGAGCATAGATCGGCAGAAAGCGGCAAGCCAAATAGAACGCTTCGTGATAGTTGCGGGCGACACGATGATTTACAAGGATACAAAGATATAGAAGGAACACGATTCTTACCGGCAATATGCAAAAGCGAGAAAATTTATCAAGTCACCGGATTATCAGAAATGGCGAAAATAAATATAAAAGCAATCGTAGATTATATTCACAACAAGTCTGAAAGAGGCATGTGTGGCATTGATCACTGACTTCTGGCGTTAGTGCGGTTATGAATGAAGATGAAAAAGCTTTTGCCTTGCTTTCTTCGAGACGTTCAAAACGGAAGGGATGCGCCCTCTGTTTTGATTTCATGATGGATGGGATAAAAACGAAGCAAGAAAGAAATATAAAGAGACAACCGAGTAGGAGAACTTGCAAAAGATTTCATACTAAAAAGATATTGATGGCAAGGACGTTCAATTATCGGCTTTTTCGAAGCCCTGTATGTTTTATTAGACTTTTAGGGAAGCTGGTGGCACTCGCTTGCATGAGAGAGACTTGCAAATTAAAGAGTTCTATAGAAAGAACAAAGGGAAACTTGTTGTTATAGGTATCAACTGCCAGGTGCTTAGAAACACGTTGGAAAAAGCCGTAAAGGCAAATCAGATGACATGGCATAATGTATTTACACCCAAAAAGAAACGGACAAGTAGAAAAAATTTATTCAATACACGCATCAACCAAGATTCTAATATCCCCAGATGGATATATACTTAATTTTTCAAGTAATGCCTATTCTGATATCTACTCAGCAACACACAAGATATTTTTGGATAAGACAAACATTTCCTCAAAACAATATTAACGATGGCAGTTTCCGTATAATTGGCCGCTCCTTTACTTATTCTTCATGGGTGTTCATCTGTATGATATACGAACGGCGTTTCCACCGCAGTGAAAACGCCGTTCAATAATCTCAATAGCCAAGTAGAAGACTTCTTCTACTAAATATTATCAATCAAAATATGCTATTGTAACCTTGGGAATCCCATGCTTCATCAGCAACGGCAAAGTGAATGAGGTTCCGACTTGGCTCCGTGCTCTGAAGAAGGTTCCCGAAAGATAAGTGATTGCTCTTGTTTGCCTCCATAGGGCGTTTTCAAAGATATTACGCTCTTGAATCATTATTTTTTTGATCCATCCTGGGCTAAAACCCAAATTATCTTCAACTTTTTGCCATCAGCATGTGTGGGAATGTATATATTTCATAAGTTCGATGGCGTTTGGTGTACTTCAGGAAGCGACCTGCCGCGTCTGTTTGCCTGGATTTTACCGTTTCAAATCCGGTTTCCGCGCGTTAAACGTGCTACCACCACCCGTATAGAAAGTAAAAGCTGGAAACTGCTTGACATCTGTACAGACATGGTCCAGTCAATTTCAAGACATAAACTTGGCTGCAACCCGTTTAATACGACTTTCGTGCTGCGCTACCGGCAACTTCTGAGACTTACAATAATAAAGGTGTCAGTAGCTTGTTTCAAAACTTAATTTCGCGTGGTGACGAAATCGTTGCTTTCCTTTGCCGTTGTGTGCTATAATAACTACTGTATGGGAACCGGCCGGCAACTGGAGTAGAAATGACGGCAAAATTCTTATCTTTTGCTTCCCTGACTGACGCTTCTAACCTTGTTGTCACCATTGAATATAACCATATCGTGAACAGATATCTTTCGGCCTTTATTTATCACCGTCGATCCTTTATTCCTCCAAAGAAATCAGACATTTGAGTAAGGCTAGATCGTAAAAACAATGGTATTACAGCTTTTCAGCCGCATTAATGTACTTATCTAAATCAACATGTTCTAAGCGCATAAAAAGCCCCTACAATAAAAATAAAAATACATCTTAATAGCTTTTTTCATATTCATTAGATATTATGGTTGGTTTAAATCATGGCGCACGCAACGTGCCATTAAATAAAAACAGTGAAAGGGATGCCTGGGTTCTACTTTCACTGTCACAATGTTCTTTGAATCATCCTTTCTGTCACCAATATTATCGCCTTCAGTCGGAGCCAGCACTTCCTTGAATTTGTTATGTTATTCTTTGCAAAGAATATTATACCATTGCAACAGTTTCTTAATATCATATCATGCACACGGTCTTGATCAAAGCTTGGCAACACTTCGCAAAATAATCACGCTCCTTGCTTCCCGCACTTCAACATAATCCAACGAAGACTGCTTGCCAGACTCTTTTTTGCTCGTTTTCCAGTACTTCCCACAAGGTATATCTTCTGCGTCTGTATACATGGCGATATCACCAAGACTCGTTACACGGTCGGTAGCGAAAGCGAGGGATACGTTTATGTGTTTTCATCAAAGCTTCCTTCATAAGATTCATTTTCCACGAGAAACCAACTTATACAAACCTGGCTTTCCCGCAATCAGAGGTGTTTCCATTTCTTCATTGTTTTAATATATTATTATACAATAATTTTATTTCATGTTTTATTTTATTGTTTCCGGCAGTTTGAGAAGATGATCCAACTGCTGATTTAAGCATTCTCCATCATTATAATCTCAAAAATCACTTCGTCTGCGCATTTCATTTTGCGGCATTTGACATTCTATCCATTCAGCAGCCTTACTTTACTGATGTGATCCCTCCCATAATCCGTTGTATTCTGACCGTTAGCGGGCTGTCACACACACGATAAAGTCAAACTTGACCCATTATCAAATGCCTTCAAATAAAAATGGCACTCTCAACAGTCTATACCACTCTGTCTAAAGTCATCGGCAACATACGGATGCACGATGGCCCATCTATCACATGCTTGTTTTCTTCGCATTCCAATAAGAATCAGCAAGTAGCCCTTCTGCAATTCATCACGTTTTCCTTATAATTCTTTTTCCCGACAGTTTGCTTCAAGTTTCAGGCGCAATTCATACTTCTCCTTCATTAACCTGCCAGCTGCACAATCGCAATCATAAACTCGAATGCCGTGCTCCAACTCTTTGTACAAAGACTTACCTACTCTACCGCCTGTGATACTTCTTTCATTGCTGCTCTATTAAATAATCAACGGCACTCATCTCAATTTGAGTTCCACTGACTATATTGGAAAGGGCGAATATAGGGTTGACACTTTACAGAAGTGTACATTTCAATCTGCGATAATCCACAGCAACAATAAACATTTCAGGCTACCATTTCTAAACTTACTTGCGCCACCACCGTAAACCGCACTCTTACTTTCGAGGGGAAAGTACGCGAAGACCTTCCCTTCCGGCATGTTGATTGCCTGAATAGGAACCTCCACCGTCTCTTCTGTCAGACATCGGGTAAAGCAAACCTTTACCGACGATGGTATCAGCTTCACACCAGGTATCTTCTTTAACGCAATATTCCGAACAACCGTGTCTTCTATATTCGTCAGATTCAACTCTTCCGTATCAATATAACGTATGCTGTCCAACGTTTTTTGCTTGCGTAGACCAGAATATTCTGCGAAAAGCCAAATCTTTGCTTTGCCAAATAATAGCTGGAATTTGGTTGCACTCGCCCTCCTCAATCTTACAGGAACTTGCTTAGACTGTCCGTAATTAAAATAGAAGACAAACTTATCAGGCTTAACCATCACGATTTTAGAAGACGCAAATAATTGTGGATAAATGAGTCGCTGCAAATCGCTTGCCGTAACCTCCTCGTTCGGTCGTCTTATTGGCAAATTGATTGAAATTAATTTGATGCAGGACGCATCCTGTCACTATACAGATAAGTGGCTATAGTGAAGCCTTTATCTCTCACCGTGACACGTATATAAAGTATCAGTAGGCTCCGTTGTTAGAGCTACATTCTTGGGTACATTCACTACACGCACGGCCTGCGATATTTCAACCTCATAAGTCTCGTTCCAATTACTTAAAACAAAAGCCAAAACAAGCCACTCAAGGCCAAAAAAGAACAAAAAAAAAATCAGAAACTCTCAGTTCCAACCAACTAAACAGAAAGTTCACAGCAACCTGATATATATTTACCGGAGTCTTTGAACATTTTTTGCACTTTAGTAGGCTGCGAAGTTGCGTCAGCAAAAACATAGCTTTTGCTACTGTGATGACTACACCACGAGCAATTTCTACATCTACCATCATTCTTTCAATATCAATATCTTAACTGTTCCATAAACTCCACCGCCAGTTACGACCTTTGGGCGCTTCTGCCAAAGAGTTCTGGAAGTTACGAATTTCCTTTTACTTCTTCTGCTGTGGCGAATCATAAATAGCCACATAATCACGAAGATAGCCACCATCATGATGAGCATACCCATACCATTTCCTCCTTGTGCCGCTGCCTGAGCGTAAAAACATCATATTCATTGTCTTTCTATAAATAAATTTGTATTAATATTCTTGTATTCTTAACGCTTTTCTGTACGCATCGTTCCATTATTCTGACGACGGTTTCGCGTACAGGCATAGCTTTCAATGTGTGCCTTCTTGTATCAGATAACGAGCAATTGAGTCAAGCATACCATTTATGCAATTTACCACTACGCGATGTGCTGTAGAGCTTTGCCAAATCCAACATACTCATTAATGGTAACTTGAAACAGGAATGTTTTGGGAACGTCATCATTTCCGCTAAAGCAATCTGCATGATAACAACATCCATATAAGCCAAACGCGAGAAATCCTCTGGTTTACGACTGGCGTCACTCCTGCTACTGCTGATATTGCTCCGGCACTGAGAATAGTACAACGGAACAGCTTGCGTGCGCAAACTCCTTTATCTTTCCCTCATCTTTTATATTCCGGCGGAAGTTCCTGATCACTCTTGGCTTCCGACTCCGGCGAAAGCGCTTGATTGTTTCTTTCAACACAAACGTATCATCAATCTCTTTGTCGTCATTCCAATACAAGCTTCTTTTCTTCCAAAAGGGCATCCAAATCTCTACTCTTTCCTGTATCAACTGTTTATAGAGCTTTGCGCCACACTTCACGATCAGCCTCATAAGAGTCTTCTTCACGAAAGCCATGTAAGCCCTGATAAGTTTCACTGGCAATCAATTTAGCTACACAACTTTCTGACGGTTTCTCTATATCATCAGACCATGTTTGCTTTTGACTCGCTACTGAAAATCGAAATTGAGGCATTTTATTTTTCCTCCAACTGCATCGCAAATTTGTTGCGACACAACTCTTTGAGAAGGAATTTCGTTCCTTCGCGCTGGTGTACGCGCTATTAGCAACTTCAACACGAAGCCGCTCGTCTTTTGTGATAGCAACTATGAAGGTGCTAACAAACTAATTGTACTGTCATAGCAGCTTTAGACAAGCTGAGTTCTCAGCTTATATCCCACAGTTCTTGTTTCGTTCTGATAGTATGCGTAGGTTAACTGAACTATCTTAATACAGTATAAGTTCCCTATTAATCATTCTCCAATAATTATATGGTTTCCATGCAAATAATGAGATGTAATTACATTTGCAAATATAGACGACAAAGGAACCTCACAAGTAAATCCGCCGTATCAAAGGTTTTAATAAGCTAACATTGTGGTGTATCAAAGAAAAGCACTATCTTTGCACCGCTTTTCGAATTGAGGAATGAATAATCAACTCATCGTTTTATTCAACTATCTCAGTGTGATGGCGAATTAATAACATTTTTAATTTAGAGTAACACAAAAGGGAACATGAAAGAGATGTCTATGTAACAGGTCCAGAAGCGTGAGAAACCTTTGAAAGAAAGCTTCTAGAGATTTGCGTGCAGACAGGGTTTAATTCTCGTGCAGCATCTACGGCGAAACAAAGAGAATGAAAACGGTGCTCCCGAAGCACTCGCGTTTCACGATTCCATCCAGCGAACTCCGCAAGGTTATCTACACTCCTCACATTTTATGTAGTGAACATCAACCTTGATAGCGTAAATCGTCTCGCAGTCCTCATGAAAATCCAGTTCCATCTCCGGTAACAGACGCTCTCATTGCATGCTGACTTCATACCGAAGTAAACGAACAGTCCCCCATTACAATCAGGTATTCCTGCTAAACTTGTTGGTTTGGCACAGGGTGTTCGCGATGGTGGTCGCATGAGCCTGTCTATCCGTAAGATTAACGTAAGAGCACCTTATCGTCAGATTCCAGAGCACCTCGACGTAGACGTTACCAGCTTGCGAATCGGTAAAAGCATCAAGGTTGGTCGAGTTGTCATACGAAGGACTGGAGATCGCTACCGGCAAAGGAGGTTATCGTTTGTCTCCATCAAGATGACTCGTAACGCATCTTTGGCTGCAGCCTAAGTGCATGAAATGACGCTGTGAATAAGATGACAAATGGATAAATATTTAATCTGTGGGTTGGGAAATCCGGGCGATGAATACGCCGGAACCCGACACAATACAGGATTTATGGTATTGGACGCTTTTGCAGAGGCGTCCAATATTCATTTTGAGGACAAACGTTATGGATTCATCTGCAGAAACTCACTGAAAGGACGCAAAGTATTCCTGCTCAAACCCACAACATTTTATGAACCTGAGTGGTAACGCCGTTCGCTATTGGCTCAACAAAGAGAACATCGACCAGACAGCCTGCTTGTTATCAGCGACGATGTTGCCCTACCTTTGGGAGCCTTTCGACCGAAAGGCAACGGCAGCAATGGTGGGCACAACGGACTGGGCCATATCCAACAGATGATGATTGGTCGGAACTACGCTCGCCTTCGCATGGGAGTGGGCAACGACTTCCCACGTGGCGCACAAGTCAGCTGGGTTCTGTGACAATACAGCGAAGAAGATATGAAAACACCTGCGTGAGTATTGAAACAGCCGGCGAGATTGTATCAAGAGCTTCTTGTATTGGCCGGCATCGACATCACGATGAATCAGTTTAACAAATTAGGTAAAAATACACTCTCACTCCGGATGGCAGAGCAGCAAGAATCGACAAATGGCTCTGGGCCGCACCGGAATTTTCAAAACACGTTCCATTGCGGCCGACGCTTGCAAAAACGGACGCGTAACGATTAATGGCATCAACGTCAAACCATCACACTGACCATAAAATGCGGTGAGGTTGTACTGCGTTAAGAAGCCCCTATCACCTACTCTCTCTTCAAGGTCATCGACTCGCATAGAAAAACGTGCTGGAGCCAAAATACTGCCTGCCGTCTGGAAAAATGTTACCGATCCCAAACAATATGAATTACTCGAAATGAGCCGCATCAGTGGCTTCATCGATCGTGCCCGCGGTACCGATGGCCCACCAAAAAGATCGCCGAGCTCCTCGATGGCTTCATCGAACCCGCATTGTTTGGCTTTTGATGATTCAGACGAAGGCTTTGAAGATGAAGAGTAACGCTGTTTGATTCAACATAAAAAGTTTAGCTTATCAAACAAAAACAAAGAGGGTGTGTCAAAACCCATTCTAATAAACATGAGCTTATTAATTGAAACTTGCTCGCTTTTGAAAGCAATAAAAAGAGCCATATCACCACTCGAATACTGAGTTTGATATGGCTCTTTTATTTTCTAAAGTTACAAATAGTAACTTTAGTCTATCTTTATTTTAGTTTTTTGACACACCCTCAATTTATTTTTATATATATATTAAAAATATTGCTGTCCGGTAAACCTTTTGACATATAAAAGTTAAGGGCTGAAATCCTCTTTAGATTTTCGGTCTTTTTATTCTTTTTGTTTTCTTCTAAAACTTCAGTAACATGGGCAAAAGTACACATTTTATCGGACAGCAATATTTTAAATTAATTAGGCTAATAACAGTAGAAAAAGGGCGCCGAAATGTCACCATCCGGCACCCAAAAAGGTTTTTCAGTGTTTCTCGCCACACTTCTAGACCTAAAGCTATTTCCACTCGGGATTCACAGGCAGGCTACTGCCGGAGCATTCCTATTTGGGAATTGAGCGAGGCAGTCGCACTTTTTACTATTCTGCCACGGGGCGGACGGGCAAGCCAGATGATCGAGTAAAATTTATGAACATATTTATAAAATTTTCGCTGAAGTACAGGTAGCTGGCATCGGTATTTTCTGGAATGGATTAGCCGACCAATAACTGTTTTTGCCCACATTTGTCAAAGGATCCATCCGCCAGAACGGTTACCTGAAGCGTGAAAACCATATGGTGGCGTCGGGGTTGTTAATCTTGTTGTTAAAGTTCCATCCCGTATCCCACCTCCACTCACATTAAACAGGTCTGGGATGAAAGAGGCATACCACCCGTTGTTGTAAAACGTAAATGCTTTTACAGCCATACATGTGAAAATTTCACAGGACAGGGGGTCAAAGATAGTCTTGACAACATCATCGTCCGTTTTCGCCTTGCACAGTATTATCCATAGACCAGAGATTGAATAAGTGAACCACTCGGCGGAGTGTTATTCCATGAATTACTATAGGTATAGAATCTTCAGGGTTCTGAATACTGTTTCGATGGACATAGCACCCCACCATTCTTGATGAATGTTCCGTCTGGAGGTGTGTCCGTACCAGGAAAGCGCATCCTTACGACCGAATTGGTAGAATGTGGGATAGCCCTCGACGTATACTGCCGGGAGTCTGGACAATCGTGATAAACCCTCTTTATAATTAGCACCGTTTTTGGTCGTTTGCGCACTTTTATCTCTTTATAATACGGAAACTGAATAGATAGAACCTTTTCCAAGCTGTGTATTTCCAGCCAAGCGTTTTCATTGGTAAATTTGTAAACCTTATTTTGAAAATTCGTGCGGCTGTAGTCTGCAGCACTCCTGCGGAGCGAACCATAGGTGCCATGACCACACGATAGTACTACCCTTAGTTGCGCTCATGACGGCATTACCATTCTTGATAGCTGCGGCGGGCACTTCGAAGTTGACAAAAGCATTAGCACCACTACCTGATACAGAAAGATTGGTTACCAATCCACTCTCGTCACCCCAAACAAGCTTAGCTCCATCGAGGCATATTAGCACCGCCGTTGGTTTTGTGTAATCCAAGGGTCGGTAATATCCTGATTGTTGTGATCTTTAAAAAGTCTTTAGAATATTCGACCCACTTTTTAGTCGTTTTATAAGCCTATTATTGGTAATACCAACAGTTGGAGATGCCGCTGTAGTATGGATATGGCTGTTGCATACTAGTGGGAGGCGGTATAGCTAGGTGCTGGAGATTACATAACAATTGGCTGTGTTTTTGTACTGTGGCAGATCCTGTCGCGTTAGAGAGATTGTAAGGCATTGCAGGACTACCCTTAGTGATGCATTTTTGAGATTCTGATTGCGTCTCTCCAAGAGGTCTACTATTGCAGTAGTAACTTTTGCAGTTCCCCTTTCAGCCATAAAACCACCATTGCCTTCAGTCAGACTGAGATTATCAAGCCAGTCGGGGCTGGTCTCTGTTTCCGGGCCAAAAATGCACGCCGCCATCGACACTCTCCGATAGCTCACCACTTTCCAAGCAACAGGAAGCTGTGCACCGTTGGCCTGTCGATAACCGCGCACGGTATAGGTGCCGGCATCGGTCACGTCGCAGGCCGCAGTGTTATTCTGGCCGAGCACCTCGAAATGGTACTGCCAGTTGCTGTTAAGATTGCTCAGCGTATAGGTCTTAGTGGTTCCGGGCAACCATTTTCCTTTCAGCGGCACGTGAATCGTCTTGCCGTCCTGAAATGAATCTTGACGTAAATGTTCTTGCCGGTCACTTGCTGCGGAATCATAAAGAACGTGAGCTGCCATTGTCATCCGTAATCACCGAACCGGGACTGCGTGGCGGTATTGATATCTGATACCGACTTAGGTAAAGGTACCGGTAGTGGTGCCCAGTGTCCATGTACCGGGTTGGGCCGGATTACTGCTTTAAAGTGTAAGTTCCTTTGTTGATAGCGCCGCTAATCTCGATCTTCGTAATTCCTGCCGGCCCAGAGATTTTGGCCCACGGTGAAGCGGACGGCTGTCAGCATGACGGAAAGCCAGGCTGGTATTGGGCGCAACGCCTCGTGTTTGATACTCTACTACGCCGGAGCAGGCGGTCATCAGGTCTTTCTGGTCGACAACATTCGGCTCAACTTCGAACTCCACGTAGGGATTGCCAACATGCTGTGGCGGGCGACAACTTGATTTTTGAGTACGTGTCTTTTTACTCGGGTAGACGCCGTAGAAACGACCGAAGTGGTTGCCGCTCCAGCTCCAGAGCGTATTGTATAGCTCACCGCTGCTCTTGGTACGAGCGTTATAGAACCAGTCGGGGTCGATGATACAGCTGTTTGCGAGGTGGCACGATAGCCGAGTGTACTAAAATCGGCCGTGAGCGTCTTCGTTACTGTAGCACGAGTCTGTGGGTCAGGCAGCACGGGATTGATGCCGGAAAGGGTACTTTCTATGAGACAGGCCTCCATGCCTGCGGGCGTTTGGGCTTCAAGCACCTGAGGCTCGATATCTTCCGAGGTCAGGCCGAGTTCGCGCAATTGATTAGTAGCATGAGGCGACTTTATTGGCGCGACTATCGGGTGTGTCGTCGGCCAGACAGCCTCTTGGTACATCTTTAACCTCGAAGCTCACAGCGGCACCTTTGTCGCCTTCGCTGTTGCGATTTTCAAAGGTCGTTTTCAGCACACGCCCCCATTGTCAGCACTACGGCGAACAGAGCTGTGACCAGCATGCTGTCGAATAAATACGTTTTCTTTTCATTGTTTTTCTTTTCATTGTCAATTGACTTACATCTGATTTTGTTTTATTAATAGGCTTTCGCCAAACTTTGTTTATTAACCTTATAGGTGCTTCGATGTCGTCGTCAGCTCCGCCGTCATCGGGATTCAAAGGATCGATTGTTACATCGACCGGTTCCACCCGCCGCCGGGGCGGACATCAGGACCGTTGGCCAGTAAAGTCGATTCGCAGCTCAATGCGATAACCTCGCACCTCGGTGCAAGATAACGCTAAGTTCAACTTGTTTTTCTTCGTAATTAACTATAGTTTGATAAATAAATTTGGTCTTATTTTCCTCTTCCGCAACTTGTCAAAAAGGGCATAAAAAGTTGAACAAAGGGAACTCTGTCGAGGCCCTTTGTTTATCGGTGATTACGTGTGCGCCTCGCGCGCGTACGCGAAAAGAAAAAATTTGGGGGTAGTTAGCGACGGTGCGCCAGTAGAGAGAGAGAGAGAGAGAGAGAGAGAGAGAGGAGAGTGGCAAAATTATTTGAATCTACCAAATAATTGACCACTTTTTACGAGAAAATTGTAATCTTCTCGTATCATAAACATTTCATGTTGCGGAAAACATATATCTCCCTTTTGGTACTCAAATTCGGTATTGTTCTTTCATTCCGGCGCAAAGATATGGAATCTTTTTGGATTGAGCAAGGGAAATATAAAAATAAAGCTTTTAGCGGAGGGGCAACGCCCCAAAAGCGTCGCCCTCCAAAGCCGCCACCGAGGAGCCCCGAAGCCTCCACGCGGCCTTTCTCCACCATGAACACCATGGCCACCGGGGCCTTCCGGACCACCTGGGCGTTTACTTTTCACGCGCCTGTTTTCCGCCAAAGATATTCAGTCGATACACCAAGTGGAGCATGACGTAGCTGTTTACTGTTATATCGGGTATCACTGCTCTGTATGGCATTGATTGCACGACTTACGTTACTTTGGTTGCGCAACAAATCGTAGAACTGCAACATAACCGTAAGGGAATTTCCCCGCGCAGGAAGCCTCGAGATACCTGAGCGTTCCAAATGAGCTCGTTGGTGTTCATATCTTTACTACTATATCCCCTGACGGCTGTTTTGGTGCAGATCGGTCGACAAACTTGTGCCCCATGAGCAGTCACGCCGAGCGTCGCTCCATAGGAAAAATTGCCATGTATCGAGATTGCTCCGGCTCAACAATTTGTTACAGCTATGCGTATAATTGCTGTTCCGTCAAGCTCAAACTCTAACCAACTATTGCGATAACTCGCCCGACAGACGTTCCATGATAGTCGTGGAACGCGTTGTGTTCTTGACCGAACTTGAATAAGCGTTCTGACTCAGATAACCTACATAATTATTATAGCGCAGGTGCGAAAACGTGCTGACATTAAAAATGTCCGGCCGAGTCGATTGCGGTATTAAACATGAAACCCCAAATCGGCATTCCAGTTACCATTGATATTTTCCGGCCGCGTCGTGCGTCCACCGGTCTGTTCATCGTAGGTCACCATGCTGCTAATACTATTGCGGGTAGTGCTATAATTGGCAAAAGTCATGATTGCCTGCTGTTTTTCTCCGTGTAATTGTTGTAGAATAGTCTGAAATTATTAGTGAACGACGGCTTTCAATCCGGGGTTACCCTTCGAGATATTAAGCGGGTCGCTGTCATCGGTGATATCGAGCAGATTGGTCCGACTGGGCTGCGATGTCGTACCCTCGATAATTAATACGCAGGTTGCTTACCTTGTTGAACCGATAACGGAAGTCGAGACGTAGGACTCAATTGATTACGCTACGGGTCGTATCGACATGGACTCCCTGATAATCCTGAATATATTTGCTGCTCTGTGGCTGCAACATCACACCCACGTTGAAATTATATTTCCGGACGAATCACACGCAACATCACCTCCGCATCGTGGATATAGTTTTTATATTCCGACGAACGGCTTAGCTTCTTGTCCAAATAACTTTCCAAAGGGTTGGTCAGTTTGTTCAGGTATGAATTCCAACCACCATACGTCAAGGCGGGCAAGCCCGCGGAAGTAGTTTTCGCCCAAATTACTGAAGTCAAGGTCGAACGATCGCTCTTGCTGTACTTATATTTATACTGATAACTGAATTGCAAGAAAGCCGCACGAAATATCGGTTCACTATACATGAGCTTCAAGCTATACCCCCAGTTCGTTTCAGGGGCCAGATTCCAGCGGTTGGTCTGATACGTGAGAATCGTTGCCCTGCGCATTCAGTACCTGATAAAGGTGCACATTGCTCAACGATAAACCTTTGCTATCACTACTACCCGTATTAAATTCCGTTCTGAACGTAAGATTGCGACCACGACTGCCAAACTTACGGCTCAACTGAGCCACCGCCTTGAAATTCTTATTGTGCTATAGCTCAATCCCGAATTGCTACGGCTGTTGACCACCTGCTGAGCCGCGGCGAGTTGTGACAACCCTTCGGCACACTCAACGGTCGGTCACCGTCAGATAAGGATCGGCATTGAACGAGGCCGAATTGCTGAAAGTGTGACTATCTTTATTAGAATAGGTGAATGAAGGGCGGAACAATATATTAGTCATCGTGTCGGGTGTCCATTCCAATCGCAATCGTCCATCAAAGCTATTGCTGCGACTGAAAATTCTGATTTACGCTATTAGAGAAGACGCCCTCCTTGTTCACGAAGCTCTGCACGGCACTAACCGATTGACGGTCGGTATCGGAATGATTCCATCTGGCACTGGCATCGAATTTCAACTTATTCTTTTTCTCATAATTATAGTTGAAGCCCAACATCTTAGCAGCATTCAAACCATTCTGTCCTTCGTCTCAACGTCCACCGCCACGGCCGAATCCCATGTCGTTGGTATTGTTGGCATTGGCAAAGCCATCAACTGATTCTCATTATTAAAATAGGCTCCCATGCCCCGTGCCGCATAACGACCTTCCGTGCCTGCGGCCAAATCAATATTTGAAAAAGAGTCCTTTGTTCATGCCGGGCTTTACGCTGAAGTCGAGCACAGTAGACTCATCGCCGTCGTCAATGCCGGTGATGCGGGCCTGATCGCTCTTTTTCGTCGTATGCCTTGATACTATTGATAATCGATGTCGGCAGATTTTTCAGTGCCGTTTTGGTGTCACCATTCATGAAATCCTTGCCGTCTACCTTTATCTTCTTCACGCTTTTTACCATTGATCGTGATAGAGCCGTCGTCCGAAACCTGCGCGCCGGGAATACGTTTCACCAGTTCTTCCACAGCCGAACCTTCAGGCGTGCGGTAGGCCGATGCATTATATATAAAGGTGTCTTCTTTAAGACCACCTTGCGAGCCTGCCCCGATATCGTAGTTCCTTTCAACATGATGGCCTCAGCACCCAAAGTGATATCACCCAAAGCCAGTTCCTTACTGCCTGCTATGGTCAATTTTTCTGGCATATTGCTTATAACCTACGCTGGTAATCTTACAATATAATGGCCATCCTTGGGTGCTTTCAGTACAAACTGTCCACTTTCGTCCGACACGGCACCCGCCGCGAAGGTGCTATCACCGGCATTGAGCAACTGCACCGTTGCCTGCATCAGTCCTTCCTTGGTATCACGGTCGAGCACGCGACCCGTTACGAAGGTCTGTCCTATACCGATACGGCGACCCATGCTATCCAAAAAGAGTAGTAAAAACGTTTCATCGAATTTGATAATAACTTATTCTAATTTGAGTTTTTTGACGCATCGCGACCGACATCGTTTAATGATGGATATAAAAACTACTTACGCAAAAATGATTTACATCAAGCGCAAAAGCGTAGCCCCAAAAGATGGTTATAACCCGCTGTCGAAAGCCTAAAGCTGCAAAAACAGCCACTTTTACACCATAAACCGACGTGTTTTCTTGGGAGTTTAGGCAGAAAAACTTACATTTGTCAACAAAAATAACCCAATTTGATATAAAACCGATTCGTAGAATCAAACTATCCAAACCATTTTTAATCCTTTCTAACCCATCATGAAACATATCAATACTGAGTTTATGTATGCTATTCCGGCAGTTTGAGCTGTCAGCCCAGACTGCTACCACCTCACAACCAAGACTGAGTATAAAGAAGTGACGTCGGTTGACCAGATGATTAACGGCGAAGACTACCTGATAACTTATAAAAAGATGAGTTATATCACGCGTTTATCAGAAAGAAGCAAAAATGAGACGAATCCAAACCTTATCGGCTACAGCTGCTACAACAGCAAGAGTGAACGCATTGCTAAAAAGATAGAGAGCATCTTTTTAGTAACGAGCGTCAGAACATCCTAACCTATAAGAAAGAAGGCAACACTTCGGCTTTCTTTCGACAAGAAACGCCATGCTTATCTCGCAAATTCGAGAGGCAATGATGGCTATTTCATACTGTCACCTGCCTATACGGAAGCCTGCAAGACGAGTTTTAAGAATACCGCGAGCTTTCAAATCATGATTGATGGCAAAATCTTAAAGTTGCGGAAGAGTGACTATGAATACAAATTATACAGCTACAACAATGAAAACACTAACTAACTAACGTAACCATTCTGACATATCATTCACGCGAGAAATACCTTGATAAAACAAATGGTTGGGGCAAAAATCTCAATCATACGACAGGCAACCTGCATTTCACCTGCCATTTCAGGGACAACACCGACAATACCTTTATCGCACCTTTTTATATATATAACTACAAAAAGTGTTTTCGGAACACAGGTGACGGCTTATGAACTCACAGGGCGCCAATGATGAGAACTGACTTTCAAGGAAGTTGAACACGACCTAAAAGGCGACACTCCTTACATTCTGACAGGAACTTTTTACGAAGAGAAAAATCAAGATTGGTATCTCGCGCCGGCTACGCACACTGAACTCATGAAGGCACGGACGTTAGCAAGACGATAGGACAATATACGTTCCACGGAGTTTATCAACAGCAGGTCGACGCGAGTCAAAACCGCCCATTCCTACGTTCTTTATACAATGCTTTTCTACGCAACAGCCAACAAACATAATATCACGGTGGCACCCTATCGTTGGTATTTCACGAAGACAACATGCAGGAAGCCAAACCGCAAAAAGATAGCCATCGGGTTTTGAAGGTCTGCAAAATGATCATAAACAAGAGAGTAATACAACCGCCATTGGGCCTATCCGCTCCCAACAGAAGACAGACACGCGGATTTACGACCTGCAAGGCAGAGAAATCAAAAAGCCACTCAAAAGGCGGCCTTTATATCCAAAGAGGCAAGAAATTCGTTACCAATCAATAGGTATAAAGCCATCGGGAGTTGCCCCACCCGGCAACTCCACCAACTAACAAGCAATGGATTACTACCTCAACACCCCATCCTGCCATCCCCTACTTTTGATGTTTTTGTAAAGAAAGGTGTATGAAAAACGACCACAAAAAGTACTCCAAATAGAGAGAAAAATAGCGTTAGAAAGGTGTTTTTACTCTCTTGTGCGGTCGTTTTTCCGCGTTTGGGGAGGTCAGATAGCTTTGCATGGTAAAGCAGCCTCTTTTACAGTGTAAAAAGCTATAGCTATTGTGGTGTAACTAATCAACGAAAAATGAAGAAAAGTCGAAGTTGGCGTAAACCAACTGATAATGAGGGAGAAATGGAACGATTTGCATAGAGGTGCTCTTTTTCAAAAAGGGCAGGAATATGCAGATTTAGGCAAAAAGTTCAGTTACCAAAGCATTACCTGATTTTTGGGATAGGTAACGATGGAGTAATGTCCGGTAACTCGAATTATTTTCGCTCGTGTGGCTGTTGCTGTGGTCGGCAGTTTTCTGCATAGTGAGGAACGCTTTAATTCGGGTAACTTTGCCCATAAAAATTAAAGCGTATGAAACAAGAGAAAATGAAGGTGTTGCTCTACCTCAAAAAGAGCGGTCTTGACAAGTCAGGCAAGGCTCCGATTATGGGACGTATCACACTTGGAAGGAATGTTGCCCAGTTCAGTTGTAAACCTCCCTGCAATCCAGAGTTGTGGAATCCCCGTGAGAGTAGAGTGGACGGCAAGAGTCGTGAGGCAGTAGAGATAAACGGCAGGTTGGAGAGTTTGCTGTTGTCTGTTCAGTCGGCTTATCAAGCCTTACTTTCCAAAGGTTGCCCATTTGACGCAACCGATGTAAAGGAACTGTTTCAAGGCAGCGTACAGACACGATGTATGCTTATCGAACGATTGGACATCCTCATCAGGGAGAAGAAAGAACATATTGAATTGACATTAAGAGAGAAACAATTTCAATTACTATACTACCCGTAATAATCTTCGGACATTTATCGAAGACAAGTACAAGGTGGAAGATTTGTCTTTCTCGCAACTTACAGAAAATTTCATTTATGATTTCAGGGACTACTACTTGAACAAATTAGGGTTTCAGGAAAGTAGTTTCTATGCAGTTGCATCCCAAATAAAGACCGTATGCAGGTTGGCATACCGTGAAGGATTGTTGACACCTTATTATTTGCTAATGTAAAGATAGCAAGAGGTGATAAGAAACTCCCAAAGGCAATTTGATAGACGTTCACTTGACAAACTAATGAATACCCACTTCGGAGAGTTGGAGGAAGAAATGGAAACAGCAAGGGATTTGTTTGTTTTTTTGCCTGTCATACAGGTGCAGCCTATTGTGATTTAATGGGAATTAAGTAAGACACATCTTGTCCGTGATGATGAGGAAAATCTTTGGATGAAGTTCAATAGGAAGAAGACAGGTGTACTTTGCCGTATTGTTGTTGCCCCGAAGCGATTAGGATAATAGAGAGGTATCGAATCGAAGAAAGGGAAAGACTGCTGCCACAGATGAAGTATGCCACCCTATCAGTCGCATCTTAAAGCATTGCGCCTTAGAGAGGGTATAGCCTTTCCCTTTACCACGCATACGGCAAGACACACCTTGCCACGCTCATCACGCTTGAGCAAGGAGTTCCGATTGAAACGGTGAGCAAGATGCTCGGACATAGCAACGTAAGTATGACCGAGCGTTATGCAAAGGTTACACCACAGAAAACTCTTTGAGGAATTTGACCGCTTCCTTTCTTTCACCGAAGATTTATACGTTTAACCATATAAAAGACGAGCATTATGAGAAGTACATTCAAGATACTGTTCTATATTAACAGACAGAAGACAAAAGCAGACGGCAATACCGCCATTCTCTGCCGTATCACCATCGACGGAAAGAGCACCGCCATTACCACAGGTGAAGAGTGCAAAGTCCCTCGGGTGGAACAGCAAACAGGGGTTTGACGACCGACAGGAAGACCAATCAAAGAATCAGCGAGTTCAGGGAATTGATAGAAAAACCTATCGGGACATACTGACGAGGGAAGGAGTGGTAAGTGTGGAACTTATCAAGAACAGTTTGCAAGGCATTGCCACTCAACCCCACCACGCTCCTTGCAATGAGCAAGGCGGAACTGCAAGCCGTCAAGGAAAGCGTTGGAAAGTCAAGGGCAGAGGGGACTTATCTGAACCTTTACTATTCTGATAGAAAATCTCCGAGAATTTTATCGATAAACAAAGGAGTACAAGACATATCTATCGCCACCATTACGGAGAGTTTGTTTCGAGGAATACCGCTTTCTTTCCTAAAGAAAGCGTGGGCTGAAAGCATCGACTGTCAATACCAATCTCTGTTGGCTGAGCCGACTGATGTTTCGTGCGGTCAGCAGGAGGATTATCCGCTGCAATCCCTTTGAGAACGCCAAGTATGAGAAGGAGGAAAAGAAGATACGCTTTCTACAAAAAGGGCGATGTAATGAAACTCATGGCAATGAGGATGAACGACAGAGAAGCAGAGTTGGCACGGCTGATGTTTGTCTTTTTCATGCTTCACAGGTATGGCTATCGCTGATATGGAAAAATTTGGAATACAGGCATATCCAAACGGCAGCAGATGGGCGGAGAGTATATCCGCAAGGAGCGTCAGAAGACAAAGGTTGAGTTTGTCGTGCCGTTACATCCCATAGCTGAAGCTATCATCAGCCATTGTCAGGAAAGAGCAGGCAGGAAACGAAGAACAGCAGACGGTGAAAGAAAAAGGCGACAGCCTTGTCTTTCAACCTCATTGCAGCCGTAGCGTGATGAGGCAAGAACCTGAGCATCGTGGGTAAGGCTTGCGGTATCAGACAGAGACTTTGTCGTACCATGTTGCAAGGCATACCTTCGGTACGATGAGCCTAAGCGCAGGAATACCCTATTGAGAGCATAGCCAAGATGATGGGGCACGCTTCCATATCAAGCACGCAGATTTATGCGCAGGTAACGGACAACAAGATTTCGGAGGATATGGATAGGCTTATTGCCAAAACAATCGGCAAAGGATAAAGAAACTATGGAGAGAGAGGCTTGTGAACTCTTTGGAGGTATCAATCTATAAAATGGAGGAAACGGCATGAAAGCAAACGATAACTTAAAAGCCGTAACAAACACTGCCTGTCATCGCAGTATCTTTTGATTGGGGCAGCAATATGCAGGTTGTCAGAAAAGGAAACGGAGACATAACCATGACGGAGGGACGAACTTGCGAAGTTCTTCGGTGTAACGTGGAGTAAAACTTAACCATAGACTGCAAGCGTTGATGAGATTTTCTAACCTGCATCCCCGATGAAAGGAGTGCAGGTGAGGATGATATTTATGTAAACGAACAACTAAAAGGTTATGCTCTGCTCTATCCGCTTCCTATCATCATTGCCCTGTCTTTTCAGTTGGACAGCACAGAAGCGCATTTGTTCAGGAAGTATCTCTGTGAGAGGTTGCAGAAACCTGCATCCGTGATAACACCGATATTTCTGCTTGGCAGCACGGATAACTGATAATCTGTATTGATTTCCTTTTTCTTTCACCGATATTATCCTACTACTTACTACAACAAGAGATAAGGCAGTGAAAGAAAAAGGGTTATAATGTAGTTAGAACAAGAAATGAAAAATTACTACCCTATGACTACATTCTATCTTATATGGGAATAACTGAGAGCCGTTTAGCCCTTTGGGGCATAATATTTAGGTATCTTACCTTTATTATATCTTCTTATTATGCAACTGCCTCTAAGAATGATATATCTCTGTGAAATTATGTCGTGTGTTATTGGCAATCCTTACTAACATCAACATCACCGGAACTTCGACCAACACGCCTACCACCGTAGCCAATGCAGCCCCAGATTGTAAACCAAAAAGAGAAATAGCTACAGCAACTGCCAATTCAAAGAAATTACTTGCCCCAATCATTCCGGCAGGTGCGGCAACATCATGGGGTAATTTCCACCATTTCGCCCAACCGTAAGCAACGAAGAATATCAGAAACCGTTTGCAACACAAGCGGAACTGCAATCAATAAGATATGCAGGGGATTGTTTAGTATCGTTTCTCCTTGAAATGAAAAACAGGATAATAAGCGTTAATAGCAATCCACCTACCATGTAATTATTAAATTTCTCAATAAATACATTGTTGAAATACTCCACACCTTTGCGGCGGACAACCATTATTCGGGTAATGACCCCCGGCAGCAAGTGGTATCGACAACAAACAGCCCTACGGATAGCAACAGAGTGTCCATGGGATAGATACGCCGCCAACTCCCAGCAAGAAAGCAACGATAGGGGCAAACGCTACCAATATGATTAAATCGTTCACAGCCACTTGTACCAGTGTATAAGCGGCATCCCCTTTAGTAAGGTAACTCCACACGAACACCATAGCTGTACAAGGTGCAGCCCCCAATAACTACCGCCCCGGCTAGATATTCTTCGGCTAATCCGGCAGGTATAAAGGCTTTGAAAACCACATAGAAGAACAAATAAGCAATTCCAAACATGGTAAATGGCTTTATCAGCCAATTTGTAACGCCAGTGACTATTATTCCTTTCGGACGCTTGCCGACATTCTTAACACTTTTGAAAATCTACTTTTTAGCATCATCGGATAAATCATTAACCAAATCAGGATTGCCACGGGTATAGACACGTTGGCATATTCAAATTTGTTTAATCGTTTGCGGAATTGCCGGAAGCCATTGTCCCACGGCAATTCCAATAATGATGCACAAGGCAACCCAGACAGTCAGGTATTTTTCAAAAATCCAATTCTTGTTTCTTTTTCCCATAACAATATCTATTTATTTTAATTGTGGTTTTAATTCGTTCAGGTAGAAGTCATAGAAACAGGCTTTTTAATTTCATCCCTGTACCCGATGGAACTCACTGTTGATAAACTCAGACTTCCGGTTGCTTCCGAGGGATCGTCAAACCCTATATGCAGCCTGTTTCTTACTTTACCTGTAAACATAGGACAACTTTCGTTTGCACCACCGCAAACGGTTATTACGTAATGCCCATTCCTTGTCAAGATAGGTATTAACATGTGTTGGGACATGTGAGGCAATGTTTATTCTGGCTTCTTTTCATTACTTCCACCGCCTTGGCGTTTACCTGTTTCGCTGGTACCGTTCCACCAGAATACACTTCTATATTTTTGTCGAATGACTGTAGAAAGCCATGAGCCATTTGGCTACGGCAGCTGTTTCCTGTACAAAGAATCAATACTTTCATCTTTTTATTTTTAAATTTGGGGATTTGACTTACTATATAGTTTGAATGCTTTTTGGAAGGAACTTCTACATATTATAGAATATAATTAAACAGATAGCCGGACAAGATGATGAAAAAAACGTCACAGTGCCGAAGAATATGCCGATAAGTCTCCATGTCATTACTTTCTTGAGCAGTGTTGCCTCTGGCAAGGAAAGACCAACGACAGCCATCATGAAGGCTATCGCCGTTCCGATGGGAATGCCTTTCGCTACAAATACCTCGATTACTGGGACGATACCTGCGGCATTAGCATACATCGGTACGGCAAGTATAACAGACAAAGGAACTGCATACCAGTTGTCTTTTTGACATGTATTGCTCAAAGAATCCTTCAGGAACAAAGCCATGCATGAAAGCACCGATACTCTATACCTATCAGAATATATATAAGTACACCACTGACAATTTTCCATGCATCACGGATAATAGTGGGAAGCCTCTTGGTAAAGGTGGTATGGTCTTTTTCCCATTCCCCTGCCTGAGCGGATGAATTTGCCTGCATCTGCTTTACCCAGTCACTCAGATAAGGAGCAAGGCGCATGCGACCGAGTACTATACCGCCTATTACTCCCAACAGAATGCCGCTGATGACGTAGATAAGAGTCACCTTCAATCCGAAGGAGCCAAGGAACATGGCAACAGCCACTCGTTTACCAACGGTGATGTGATAAGAAATGCGAATGTTACGCCCAAAGGAATGCCGCCCTTTACAAATCCGATAAACAGAGGAATGGAAGAACATGAACAGAAAGGAGTGACCGCTCCGAATATGGAAGCCAGCAAGTACTGCAATCCGTACATATTGTGTGTAACCAGATATTTTTCTCAAACGTTCAATTGGTGGAAAAGCCACACTAATTTGACCCACCCTGTCAAAGTATTTTTAGACCCAGTAAAACGATTTATTATTGACCCACTAAATGCCCTGGTCGGGTGGGTCATTTTATTTCGCTATTACTTGGTAATATTCTTTGCTTTTATCTTTCTAAGACTCTCTCCAGTTAGTTCTATTTGATATGAGGTATGCACAATTCTATCTAGTACAGCATCTGCCACGGTAGGGTCGCCTATTGCATCATACCAGTTGTCTACAGGAAGTTGAGAAGATATGATAATCGACTCCTTTCATGCCTCATCTTCTATAATATCAAGTAATATAGGACGCTCTTTTGCATCTACAGGTACAAGGAAGGCATCATCGAGGATTAACAAGCGACATCGCTCTATCTTCTTTAGCTCTGTTTCTAACGTTCCTTTGTTCTTGGCAACCTTAAGTGTCCCCAGCAGCTTTGACATGTTAGCATACATCGTTCTAATACCATTTTTACAAGCATGATAGCCTATAGCTGTAGCGATAAAACTTTTACCAGTTCCTGATGAACCAGTAATAAATATATTGCGTCCTTGCTTGATAAAAATCAAGTGAGAGTATTCTTCCATTTTGTTTTTGGCTAAGGTTGCGATTGATATTATAATCTATTTGCTCAGGATAGGTTTTATATCTAAACCCTGCTGATTTTATGAGTCTTTCAATGGCTGCTGCAGAACGATAGTCCCATTCTCGAGATAAGAGCCAAGATAAAAAGGCATCTGGTGTCATCGTATCTGCAATTGTAGTTGTTAGACTTTCTTCAAAGGCAGTTGCCATACCCGTAAGCCCTCATTCTATGCATTAAATCAAGAGATAACTGATTCTTATCCATTTCTTGCACAATAGGTGCTGTCTTATTATTATTTAGTTCCATAGTTGTTTACTTTAATTGTTTGCTATTATTGGATAATTGCTTTGAGAAATAATCCTTGCCTCGTATGTTCTTATGAGTTTTTGGTTTATATTCAGGAGATAGCTCCATATTATCTTCATCCATAGATATATAGGGAGCATCATCACCCTTCTGTAGTATATCCTTTATCTCATTATAGCCATAGCGTCGTCCTTCCGAGGCACAGTTACAAGCTGCTACTAGACGAGCCATGCCATACTTCTTCTCCAGCGACATGATACCACGGCAAGAGCGGAAGGCTTTTTGGTGGATATTTCATCTGCGTAGCGACTTCCTTTGAGATAAAGCAGAAGGATGTTGTCTATTTGCCCTGCCCGTTGATATATTTCCTCCAAATCCTTTTCAAAGCTACCATGATGACCAGGAAGATTATGTGCATCTTTCTGTGAGTAGGTATAGGGAGTATCATCTCGCTGATGGATGGTAACTCAACTTTAACCCATAGTAGATTTGAACATTGTCATTATCGTAAATAAGCTCCATACGTTTGCCGATATACTCTGTTGGAACACTATAACTATGCTTTCTTAGCATAACGAAGCTATTAGCCATGACAGTAGCAGACTTTCTAGACTTCATCTGATAGCGAGCGGTAGGAAGAGGACGAAGAAAATCTTTTTCCATTTCCTCAAATAGTTCTTGACGGGATTCCTTACGCCCACTCAATCTACGGCTGTTAAATGCTTCTAAAGATGTGCGTATAGCAACATTAAGTGATTCTAGATTATGGAAAATTTGCCCTTCAATATCTACATATACCGACCGATACATTAGCTTTACAGCATTCTCAACCAGTGCCTTGTCCTTGGGACGGCGCACCCTAGCTGGATAAACAGCCATGTCATGTAAATTCAGCCATAGCAGCGAAGTCGTCATTGATAACAGGCTCATTACGATCACTGCGAATAACGGCTGATTTTAAGTTGTCAGGCACAACAGCCTTGGGTACACCACCAAAGAAATGAAGAGCATTCTCGCAAGCAATGATAAGGTCTTCCTTCTTCTGGGACCACACTGCCTCGCAATAGGTGTAATGACTGCATGGAAGGGTAGCCACAAAAACCTCTACCTTCCGCACCTCACCCGTCTGTTCTTCGACTATCTCTAGCTTATCACCTGCATAATCAATATACATCTGATCGCCAGCAAGGTGCTCTACATGTCCCTACGGCTCGTGTTTGACATCTGTAGGCATGGATTGCGTGTTTGAAAGTAGAATACTGGTAACCATTAGGATGAGTTTTTGAGATACTCCGTGTGAAGAGATAAGATAGAAACACCCTTCTTGCTAAGCTGTTTCACATAATCAGGAACAAGTGCCTCTAACTCCAACTTGCGAGCAGAAGGCGGACGGTTACGAGAATGCCCATCTGAAAACAAGTCCGCCAGCTTATCATCTGAAAGCGACAGAATTTGCTCCATGGACAAGCTTTCACTTTCTTGGAATTTACGGACATACTTGCGGAGGGTGTTACGAGATATATGGAAAGTACTAGAAATACTTCTTATTCCCATACCAGATGCGTAACAGCGCAATAAATTCTTTAATTTTGTCATATAAATAATAGTTTTATGTTTTTTTAATGCCGGCTAGGGCAGTAACATTGAAAATCTACAAAATGACCCTAAAAACTAGCGTTTCAAAGGGTCATTCTTATTTTGGTGAGGTGGGTCTCATTATTTTAACCTTACTGGGTCTAAAAATACTTGCCAGGGTGGGTCAAATTAGTGTGGCTTTTCCAGGTGTCGGCTTTCTGTAGTATCCACTGCCAAACACGCAGATGCCCTGCGTCTTGCCCTCGTTGTAATACTCGTCTATGCTTTCAAGCACCTTGACGATTAGTTCCTCGTCCGTGATTACCAAGCCGAAGAATTTGGATTTGTTGGCGATGAAAATCCTCCCGCATCTTTCTTTCGTTGGAGTTGTCGTTGTTGCTCACGCTCACGCCTTTCAATCTCCCAACGGCGTTGCTCTGCGGCCTTTCCTTCTCGTGTATGGCTTCAATTTTCGGTTGCGTTGTCGTGTGCCGCCATGAAATCTTCGGGACAGATGTTCTTCGGAGTTACGGAGGTCTTGACCGAGTTTTTGAGCATACGCAGATAGTCGCACCACATGGAGAGGTTGTCTATCTGATACTTGTGACGCTTGCAATCAGATATGATGCCCAACATTCATCGCAGTACGGGTATTGAAAAGAAAGTGTTTCATGACCTCAATCTCACCGCCTTTCATAAGGGTTTCAATTCTTGGGTCTGAAAGCAGGCTTTGAAAAGACGCACGGGAGATGCCGTGGAAATCGCCCTTGAAGCCGTTACGTCTGAGTTGGGGCAATATCCCTCATCTTTTGGATATGCACAGCTTCTGCCACCACATCATCGTATAGGCTGTTGTGCGGTCTTACCTCCATATCGCCGCCTAATGCCCCGCACATCGCAATAGCAGAATGAAGCCACGGAGCAACGCCATGTCCGTAACCTTGCCGTCGGTGAAATCCAACGCTGCACGACCTCGTGGCAGTAGAAACGCATCGGTTCGCCTTTCCTGCTCTCGCATCTGACCTGCGCCACGCGGATTACCTGATAGCTTTGCAGGTGGTTATCACGCTGAAATTCTGCGTTTCCCTGTAGATGCGTCTGCGTGTCACGCACTTTGAGTTCGGCATGGCATTTTGGGGCAGGTGCAGCCTTCAAGGGTGTCGCATAGTCCGCTGTCGCTGTGCACTCAGACCGCAGTCGGAACAGGTGATGTTCCCTTTCTTGGTGCGTAGCCGATATGCTCAACGCAGTGGCGGGTATGCCCAATCTATTTGTGTCGTTGATATGGGGCGAAGGTTGGCGGAAAGTCTGCCACCTCTTTCTGTATCTTGGTCTTCGGTTTCATAGCTCAAATCAAATAATGAGGGTTGGGGTTGGTTTTCTTTTCTCGCTGACGGTCTGTGGCGGTTCTGCAACTTGCGGAGTTCCTCCTCTTGGTATTTGCGGACAGCGTTCTGACGCTCCGCCTTTTTCCTCTGCCGTGATGTTTCCACAACGGTTCCACAACCACTTGGCAGTCCATCGGTTTGCCCACCTCATCTCGTTTTTCCTCAGTAGTGGATGGCTTGCCCGAATATCTCTCCGTCCGTGAAACCGTTGCAACCGCTTTTCTGCACATAGTTCAGAATGTGGGTCACGCACTCGTCCATGTTCTTGGCAGGGTTGCGGTACTTCTTTGCAAATAGCGCATCTTCCTCCGCACGCTGTTCCAAGTACATATATCGTTCTCTTTGAAATGGCCTGTTCCTTTCATATCGCTGTCATTTTTAGATTATCTGTTTCAGTATCTCTCTCCAATAGGTCGGCTCTACTCGCTGAGAAGGAAGTCCATGAAATCCCTCCGTGCGTCCTTGTTCAGTTCGTGGTACAATCTTCGGAAAGTTTCAAAATTGCCGTTGATGTACGTTTCCACCATATACACGAAGATGTTGTCCACCTCGTAATATCTGCACTGCTGCGCTGCCGTCTTGCTGTTTCTTTTTGCCATGTCGGTAAGGGTTAAAGGGTGAATAACCAAAGGATGAAGCCAAAAAGAAGGCAATGGTGAAAGGATAGCCACGATTACACCTATCGCCACTGCAGAACACTCTGTTTACAATCTCTCTGATGATGCCCCCAAAAGGATGCCGAACACCGAAGGCGGTGCGCATCATAGCTCGCATATCGCCAACCCGATGTGTTGCGCCATTTGTCTGAAATTTGCCGTTGCCGTCATATCTTCGCTGTTTTTGATGTTTTTAATGCGGATTCAAGATAATGAAGAAGAATGCAGATAAAAGCAAATCGGAGGGAGGAAACAATATGCCCAAAGCGAAAAAGACTTCCTCAAAAACGGTGAGATAGAAATCTATCTGTCCTCTCGCTCAGAGTTCAGATACAACACT